>Ga0302119_10000779_pt1 | contig 14411 bp, 11 predicted proteins | sample AG5_Tmax_MG_FD_203114 | JGI IMG/M metagenome (GOLD analysis project Ga0302119, IMG submission 203114) | Marine microbial communities from Western Arctic Ocean, Canada - AG5_Tmax | ecosystem: Environmental > Aquatic > Marine > Oceanic | place: Canada: Western Arctic Ocean | collected 2017-10-01 | reverse complement strand
ATGCTCCTTCTGCCTTCACTTTGGCTCTGCAGCAGTCCCGTCCTTTTAGACAATGCCATGGCAGGAGTTGCTCTGGTTTACTTTATTTTTTGCCTTTCCAGCGCACGCCGAGCAGGGAAAATATTATCCACTTCTTTTGAATACCGTTACCGCCATGAAGACGTGTCTCGCGCAAGGCAACAATTTTTATCGAACATGAGTCACGAAATTCGGACGCCTATGAACGGCGTTTTAGGGATGGCAGAACTTGTCCTTCGCAGCCCACTCACCGCAGAGCAGAAAGACTGGATGTCCACTCTCCATCGGAGTGGGAAAGAGCTCTTGACCCTCCTCGACGATGTCTTAGATCTCTCAAAAATGGAAGCTGGGCGAACTCAACTTCGCCCGGAGTCTTTTGACCCGATTCCCTTGTTGGATGACGTCGGGAAACTGCACGCGGCCAGCGCGGCAAAGAAAGGAGTGGGCTTTTGCGTGGACGTACCCCTGGACCTTCCCCAATCTTTCCTCGGCGACGCAAAGCGCATTCGTCAAGTTCTGCACAACTTAGTCGGCAATGCCGTAAAGTTCACCTCGACGGGTGAGGTCGTTCTCCGCGCGCGCATGCAAGTGCATCAAGGCACTTCTGCTCTTCTCCTTGAAGTCGAAGATGATGGAATTGGCATCGATCAAAGCCGTCAAAAGGCCATTTTTGAGGACTTCACGCAAGCCGACGGCTCCACAACGCGCCGTTTTGGTGGCACCGGTTTAGGGCTTTCCATTTGCCAACGTTTGGTCGAAAGCATGCAAGGAACCATTGAAGTGGAAAGTGAACTCACAAGAGGAAGTCTCTTCCGCGTCCGCCTCCCGCTTCCGATTCATCAAGGCGCAAGAAAACTGGAGCCCCTCGGAACGACGGTCCTTCTCATGGAAGAAGACAAAAATTCGAAACGACTCATCGCAAGGATCCAACGCCCTGGCATGGTCATTCATCAACTTCGGCATGCTGAGGGCTTTGAAAAACTGGCACAACATTTTCAAAAAGAAACCGGGCCGAAGCGGCTCATCTTAAGTCCCGGAAAAATTAAAGACTCCCGCGTCCTGCAACGCATCGCCGAAGTTGCCACGCAACAGTTTTGGCAGGTTTGGGAATGCACGTCGGCACTTCAAGAAAAAACCAAACACGAATCCTTCCGATCCCTCTCTGCTCCTTGGAGCACTTGGGCGCTGGGCAGCGTCTTTTACCCCGACGCCTTTGCTAGTCGTCGGCAACCCTCCGCATTGAACATTCCCCGCCTCAACATTTTGGTTGCCGACGACCACGCAGTGAACCGCAAGTTGGCTAAACGCATGCTCGAGCAGTTAGGTCAAAAAGTGCGCACCGCAACGAACGGCGAGGAGTTGTTGGAACTCTTTCAAGAGGAGCCGGCGGATTTCATTTTTATGGACGTCCAGATGCCACTTTTAGACGGCATTGAAGCGACCCAGAGACTTCGAGGGCTTCCCGGTGGTGCCGATGTCACTGTACTTGCGTTGACTGCTCAGGCTCTTGAAGAGGAGCGACAGCGGTGCCTAACCGCGGGTATGGACGGCGTAATGACCAAGCCTCTGGGCTTTCGGAAGCTGGAACAGGTCTTGAAAAATGCGAAAAGGGCCAAGAAACGTGTGATTTAGCAGAATTTCCCCCAAGTTTCTGTCAGCAATGTCCGAAATAGGAATAAGCCAAAACGGCCCCGAATCCCCAACCCTTCACCAAAATGCACATTCTGATTGCCGAGGACGACAACGTCACCCGTCGTATGCTTCAAAGAACCCTGGAAAACTGGGGGCATACTGTCACAGCAACGCAAAATGGGGACGATGCGTGGCAGGCCTTTCTGGAGCTGGACGTGCGCCTCATCATCACAGATTGGATTATGCCCGGCATGGACGGCTTGGAGCTTTGCCAGCGGATTCGCACCCACACGACGGGTTCCTCTCATCCAGTTTACATCATGCTGCTGACATCGCGAGGTTCGGTCCAGGACCTTGCCGCAGGATTAAATGCAGGTGCGGATGACTTCATTTCTAAGCCTTTCAGTCAGGATGAACTGCGCGCACGAGTGCAAGCCGGCGAACGCATTGTGGCACTTCAGCAAGAACTGATCCGCGCCCGCGAAGAAATGGAGCGATTGGCGCTAACCGACAGTTTGACGGATATGTTCAACCGTCGTGCTTTGATTGAAATCATGCGGAAAGATGAAGACCGTTGCCGCCGGCAAGGCAAGCCCATTTCCCTCGTCTTGGGCGATATCGACAACTTCAAATGGATCAATGACACCTACGGCCATCAAACGGGAGACCGCATTTTAAAAATGGTTTCTCAATGCTTGCGCGCAAGCATCCGCACTGGAGACCACGCCGGCCGATGGGGTGGAGAAGAGTTCGTCTTAGTTCTTCCCGGCGCCGACATCATTCAAAGCGCAGAAATTGCGGAGCGGTGTCGTGCTTTGCTTGAAGCGCAACGCATCACTCTTTCCGATGGAAGCGTTTTAAAAATGACCGCCTCTTTCGGCGCCGCATGCACCGAAGGCTTACATCGCACCGATATCATGACCTTGGTTCAAGAAGCAGACAAAGCCATGTACTGGGCAAAGGATTCTGGCAGAAACCGTGTAAAAATTTACATCTCAAGTGCAGATCAAGAATTCCGCAAAGCCGGTTGATTTAGTCGTAAAGCAACGAAAAGAAGGAAAAGTCCAAACGTTGTACTGAGGACTTCCGCTTCGGCCCAAACTTCTCGAAGCCAAACGCCAAAGATACAGGCTACTAAAGCCGTTGGAGCAAGCGTGCGCACCAGCGGCCAACCGATTCTCCCAGCCTTTTGGGCCAAACGCACGCCCTGGGCTGCGGTGAAGACCATGGCGAGCAAACTCGTTGCCATGGCGTCGGTAATGGAATAGCCCTCTGCGAAAAGGGTCAAGCCGGGAACCACCACCACGCCCCCGCCGACCCCAAAAAAAATTGCGCAAAGACCGGCAAGAGATCCTAGGCCAAGGAGATAAAGGGTGGGCGGCTCACCAGACAGAAACACATCCGAAGAAATTGGTACGTCCCGCCCCGTGAAGTTTTGCCAAGCCGCGTAAAGAAGCATGGCTGTGAAAGCCCAACGTAGACTTCGGTCTGGCACTTTTTTCAATAGATGAGAACCCAGGTAGGTTCCTAATTGCCCACCCAAGGCAATCCAAGCGCCGGCAATCCAATGGATATGATCTGGAGCCAAGACAAGTTCGGTCAAGACTCCAATCAACGCCACGGGAGCAACCACGGCCAATGCACTTCCTGTCGCGCGTTTCAAAGAAACCCCACCGGTAATCAAAGCGGGCCCCACCACCAAGCCCCCGCCGATTCCCAGCATGCCCGACAAGAATCCGGCTAAGCCACCCAGCAATGCGAGCAAGCGAGGTTGCCGCAAGACCGAAGGGCGTTTCGACGCGGTCGCCATCCGTTGTTAGTCCTTTTGCATTTGATTCACGACCGAAGTTGTACTTCGGCCAGGCAGAATATCCACCAAGCGAACCTCACCACCTTGCGCTTGCACAAAGTCGGCGCCGACCACGCCCTTCTCTTTCCAATCTGCGCCTTTCACCAAAACGTCAGGGCAAACGCGCTCAATCAATTCTTTGGGCGTGTCTTCCTCAAAAAGAATCACTAAGTCCACGCACTCTAAGGCCGCAAGGATTTCTGCACGATCTACTTCGAGTTGAATAGGACGGCTAGCGCCTTTTAGACGACGAACCGAGGTGTCGGCGTTCAAGCCAACCACAAGCGCATCCCCAAATCGACGGGATTGCCCTAAATAACGTACATGCCCTGCATGCAAAATATCAAAGCAACCATTCGTGAACACAAGCCTTGCCCCCTCTCTCCGAAACGACTCCAAAGCTGCCTCCAATGCCGGAACGTCATTCGCAAGAATGATTTTCTGTGCAGGGGAAGAGGCGCAAAGGTGATGAAGGATTTCTTTGCGGCCGACGGCAACGGTTCCCACACGAGCCACCGCAAGCCCTGCGGCGATATTGGCCAGGCGAACTGCCATTTTCCAATCCACCTTCTCTGCCAAAGCAACAGCCAACATGGCCGCAACCGTATCTCCAGCACCCGTGACATCAAACACTTGTTGGGCGGCCGTCGGCAAATGAAATCCACCTTCATCTTGGCACAAAAACATGCCGTCGGCGCCCAGGGTGACGAGCAAGGAATCCAATTGGCAGTCTTTGCGTAGCTGCGCAGTGGCATCCGCCAAAGAATCAGCGTCCGGAAGTGGTCGGCCGATGGCAACTTCGGCTTCTTTCCGATTAGGCGTCAAAACAGTGGCCCCATGATAGATCGAAAAGTCCGCGTTTTTAGGATCGACCACGGAGAAGGCATTTCGAGAATGCGCCAACTGAATCACGGCCTGAATAGTCTCCGGCGCCAACACGCCTTTGGCGTAATCACTCAAAATGATGCCGTCCCACTTTGCGTCGGCCAAAGCCTTGAGCAAGTGCGCCGATGCCGTCGGTGGAATGGGGTGCGATTCTTCTCGATCCACGCGCACCATTTGCTGATTTTGTGCCATGACCCGGATTTTCTGCACCGTAGGCCGATCCGTGCAAGCCACGATGCCCTGCGTTTCCACACCCAAAGCTTCTAAGCCCTGAAGCAGCAACGTGGCTGATTCGTCGGTCCCTACCGCCCCGAAACAAGACACCTTTGCGCCTAACTCAACTAAGTTCGCCGCCACGTTACCCGCACCACCAGGGCGGTCCTCCTCTCGGTCCACTTGAACCACGGGGACCGGCGCTTCGGGAGACACACGGGATGCCTCGCCCCAAATAGTGCGGTCCAACATGAAATCCCCCACCACGGCAATGCGGGGTTGGCCCATGTTTTGAAGAAGGGGAATCAGTTCTCGTTCCATCATGATTCTTTCAGGGGGCGGACGCGGTACCGGTTATGGACCCACAAGTATTGCCCCGGGGCTTTCAGAATAGCCTCTTCAAGCGTTTGATGTATCGCCAGAGTGAGTTCGCCGACGGATTCTTCTGATGCTTTCACCGATGCGGACGCCGGCCGAATCATTTGACCACCAATGCTCCAACGGGTTCCGCATGGCTTCCGGTAACACCAAACCCCAACCACGGGCGCTCCTGTCCGTAACGCTAAGGAGGCCGCCGCGCGCTCCGTAGCGGCAAGTTTTCCAAACCATGGCACAAAGATTGGATTTTTGTGCGCATTTTGATCTGACGCCATCACCACACAATGCCCCTCCTTCAAGTGCATCAACATTTTCCGAACGGCCCCATGGCGATGAAATAAAGAACAACCCCAGCCTTCTCTGCTTTGCACCAAACGCTGGGCCACGTAAACATTAGTGGGCAAACGCATGGTGAAACCGGGGTTCATCTGAAGTTGCCCCAGAGTGGCGCCAAAAACTTCAAAGCCACCTAAGTGTGCTTGAAGAAAAAGTGCACCTTGACCTCGCAAGGACTCCAATAATTCCTGCGCACCAGGCTCAAATTCAATACGGGACAATAACTTGCCACGGTATTTTTCAAGCACCACCATCATTTCCACCCCCATGCGCCCCATGGATTTGCAGGATTCCTGAACCACGGCGGTGACTTCCGCCTCGGTTGCCTGCGGATTTGCTTGACTATAGTTTTCGATGCCTAACTTCCGACGCCGTGGAATCCACCAAATAATAGCTCCAATCCATGCACCCAAACGGCTTGCCCAAGTTGCGGGCAGGCCGCTTAATCCAAGCGCTGTCGCGCGGGCAGGCCAAGAAGTCAACCACGGAAGAATGCCCGGCTTGTTTCGCCATCGTTGACGAATACTTCGAAAAATGCTCATCGGCCGACGGTTCTCCCATGTGGGTCATGTGCACTCCACAAAGGTTCAATGCGCGCGGCCCTTACCGGCAAATGTAAAGCGTGCAAAGTATCTTCCCAGACATCTTGCCCTTTTTGGAACTCCCAATCTACGCGCACTTCCCAAATGTTTTCTGTCGCAAAGGGGCGTATTTTCACGCCATCTTTTTCCGTCACCAAAACCAACTTTTCTTTTGAAAAGTCCAAAACATCTTCTGATGTCCAAGCATAGTGGTCCGGCTTCCAATGGTAGGACGTCGGCGTAAGACCGGCTTGCTCACAAAGTGCCTGGAAAGATGCGGGGTTTCCAATGCCCGCCGCCAAGCAAATGGTTTTCTGCTGAAAAAAGGGAAGGGGCCGCTCTTCCCCTGACTTGAGATTCCGGACGACTTGTGCCACCACGCCACCCTCCACACGGGGCATCGTGGGAAGACCCTTTCGAACTTGGTCCACTTTCTTCCAGATTCGCTCTCGTTCTTCCGAAGAGACTAAGTCGGCGCGCGACAATACGATGCAATCGGCCCGCCGCAAAGCTGAGGGCGGTTCTCTGAAAAGTCCTGCGGGAAAGCAACGACCCCAGGGTTGCGTCGCATCTAAAACGACTACATCAAAATCTCGTTGCAAAGGGAAATGCTGGAAACCATCATCGAGGAGCAAGAGTTCCGGTGGATTCCCAGCCATCATTGTTTTTAATCCTTGCACACGATTGGCTCCTTCCACCAAAAGGGTAGCTGGAAATCGTTCTTCCAACATTCGGCCTTCGTCCCCGCCGTACCCTCGGGACAACACTCCCACTTCGCCTCCGTGCCTCTCTAGCCAATCGATCGCCGAAAAAAGCAGAGGTGTTTTCCCCGTGCCTCCCGCTGCAATGTTTCCAATGGAAAGTGTCGGCAAAGGCGGCCTCACCGACGTCAGCCAACGACGCCGATATGCCATTCTCCGCAAGCGTGTTACTGTTGCAAAGAAAGCCCCAAGTGGAGCCAAGAGGAAACCTAAGGCTGCCACCAAAGATGCTCCGCCCAAAGAGTGCGTGAAGAGACCGGAATCGGTTGGCCTGGAATTGCGGGCCGCCACACTTCTTCCCCAGTCATTAAATCCAAGGTCAAGCGCCCCTCTTGAGTCAGCAAGGCGCGTTTATGAATCCGCTTATCCTCTTGGTCTTGCTTCACGGGAATAAAATCGACTTCAACAAAACACCCCGCACTCTTCTTCCAATGAGATGGCAAGGGTAATCCTGCTGACTGCAGAATCATGCCAAAAATTTCTTTTTGTGGCAAGAGTTTATTCACGGTTGAAGTCAGCAATCCGGGATAGCCTGCCACGGGCTTTACAATCAAAGGGATTTCAAGAATCGCCGGGGAGACATTTCGAGTATGGCCGATATATTGATCCTCACCCAGCTCCTCTCCGTGATCTGATGTGAAAAAGACAGCCGTGTTGTCCCAAGAGTTCGCCGATTTCAACGAGGCCATGACCATCGAGAATGCCTGATCCACTTCCGCAATTTCTTCGTCATAAAGCGCGTTCAGTTGAACTAAATCATCCTCACTCATATTCTCTTGATGACGTCGGTAGTCATCATTACTTAGGCCCCCTTGAACCCAACCATCATAAGCCGAGTCTGTAAAGGAAAATCCTTGTTGGTTTTCATAGGAGGAATGTGGGTCAAAGAAATGCAGCACAACAAACCAAGGTTTGTCCTGAGGAAGTTCAGTCAAAATCTCTAAGCCTCGTTGAGCGACCCTCTTTGCCGTAGATCCTCGGTGCACATCCCCGCCGTCGGTCAAGGAGTCATCCCACACGTCAAAGCCACGGTGGAAACCCACGCCGCGGTCGGCGCGCAGCAAAAAATTACTCATCACACAGGCTGTGGAATAACCCGCTTTCCGAAACAGAACAGCGAGTGTGTCTGGTTCTGTCAAGCGACTACCAGCACCAACCATACGCATCACGCCGTGCTCGCCGGGATCTTTCCCGGTAAAGAGTGTGGCCATATTGGGCATCGTCCAAGTACTTGCTCCCATCACGCCGTTCCAAATGACGGATTCCTTTGCAAATTCATTCAATGCCGTTGACGTAGCATTCTTTTGATATCCATAGGGTTCCAAATGGTCTTGACGCAAGGTGTCCACCACCACTAATAAGACATTGGGGCGGCCAGGGTTTTGAGATGAGGTGCAACTCCCCAAACTCCATGCGCCCCAAGCCAAGGCGGCGAACTGGACGATGGTACGAATCATGCAAGCGGGTTCCAGCCAACGGGCTCAAAACCACATGTAAAGTGTCGCAGAGCAGGAGGTTCATTGCGAATCTTCATGCCCTTCATGGAGTGACGCCCCTCCCACACATACGCAACCGCCTCGATCACGTAATCCATGTGAGACTGTGTGTAGACGCGGCGAGGAATGGCCATGCGGACTAAATCCATATCCGCGGGCTTTTGGGAGCCATCAGGCAAAGTTTTACCAAACATGACCGTGCCAATCTCACACGTACGTACGCCGGCTTCTACATAGAGCGCCACACTCATAGACTGCCCCGGAAATTCGCCGGGTGGAACGGCAGGCAAGAAACGGCGGGCATCCAAATAAATGGCATGGCCACCGGCTGGGCCCAACAACGGAACGCCTATTTCATCCAACTTGCGCCAAACATACTCCGTGGAAGCAATTCGGTATGCCAAGTAGCGTTCATCCAAAACCTCTTCCAGGCCGACAGCAAGTGCATCCAGATCTCTGCCAGCCAATCCACCGTAGGTCGGAAAGCCCTCTGTCAGAATCAACATATTGCGGCACTCCATCGCCCATTTGTCATGCTTCAATGCTAAAAATCCGCCGATATTCCCAAATCCGTCTTTTTTCGCCGACATCATGGCACCATCACAAAGCGAAAACATCTCCTGTGAGATTTCTCGTGGGCTCCGGCTTCCTTGTCCCGGCTCTCGAAGATGAATGAACCATGCATTTTCTGCAAACCGGGCGCAGTCGAGGAAGAAAGGGATTGCCCATTTCTGCAGAAGAGCCTTCAACCCATGCATATTTTCCAGGGAAACTGGTTGGCCCCCGCCGGAGTTATTCGTAACTGTTAACACGAACAAGGGCACGTCATCGTGGTTGACTTCCAGCCACTGCTCCAAGCGAACTAAATCGACATTCCCTTTAAACGGGTGGACGCTTTGCGGATCTAATCCCTCCGGGATGACAAAGTCCAAGGCTTCCGCGCCGGAGTTCTCAACGTTCGCACGCGTGGTGTCAAAATGGGTATTAGAAGGGACTTTTTTCCCTTCTCCACCCGCGACATGAAACAAAATGCGCTCTGCCGCCCGACCTTGGTGCGTAGGGATAATATGAGTCATACCCGTCAAATCCTGAATGACTTTTTGAAAGCGGAAAAAAGATCGGGCACCGGCATAAGACTCATCCCCCCGCATGATGGCGGCCCATTGCTCCTGACTCATGGCCGATGTCCCAGAATCCGTCATCAAATCCACCGTCACTTTTTCTGCGGGGACCGAAAAGAGATTGAAGTCCGCTTTCTGCAAAGCCTCCGCGCGATCCGCACGATCTAAGAGGGGAAGAGGCTCCACGACTTTGACGCGGAAAGGCTCGATGATGGTTTTGGGTTGAAACATCCGTCAAGGGAGGGGAAAGGAGTCCCCAAGGGCACTAGGATAGAGGCGCCATGAAACCCACCTTAGACAAGGACGGCGAGGCCTTGGAATCCGCCTTGCTTTACCTCAGTCGCAACGCTGCGGCCCTGACCTCTCTTCTGCAGGCCTTGTTGCCCCCAGCAGAACAAATGAGCTTGGTCAAGTCATCGGGACGCTCCAAAGGGGGCTCGCCGAATCCAGCCGTCAATTTGGCAAATCAGCTGATTAGCCGTTCGAAAGTGCGTCGGGAAATCTGTGAAAGAGTCATAGTAAGAGCGAAGGAATGTGATGTTGCCGACGCCCTTTTCAGCAACGAGGAAGCGAAATGGTCTCAATTGGCTCAAGACTTATTGGAAAACCCCTCACTCCTCCCCTCCGCAAAAGAAACTTTTTCACCAGAAGATTTGCGGGTGCACCCACCCGGCAAGGCAACCAAGCTTTCGACGGAAGAATCTCGCCTTGAGCATTTGTTGGAAGAAAAAAAATCCCTACAAAACAGGCTCCACCAGTCCGGGCGAGAAAAATCTGAGTTGGAAAAAGAGTTGCATAAGGAACGAGCTCGGAAAGGTGAACTGCAACAGCACCTTCAAGATGCCGTAGCTCAAGCACAAGAAGAAAAGCAGCGCGCTACGGACCTCAAGCACAAATGGCACAGTAGTTCTTCAGCGTCAAAACGAGAAGAAACTCTTCTCATTAAAGCCGAAGAAGCGCAACATGATGCGCACGTGGCTCTACAAAAACTTCACCTTATTGAAGAGGAAAGAGACGACCTGCGCGGGGTTCTAGAGGATTATGACCGCTTCCTTCATTTGCCTGTGGAGGATGTTCCCTCTTTTCGTGAGCGACCACTCTTGGCCAAAGAAGTGGATATGCAAGCACGAATTGCCCAATTCAAGCGGCCCTTAAGAATTCTCGTTGTCGGCGGTGGAGAACCACAATTCAAACATGTGGACAAATTCCAAGAGTACGCCGAGGTCATGGGGTTTTCAGGAGAATGGCGCATGGCAGAATACGTGTCCTGGCATTTAGAACTCAGTCAGCTCAAGCGTGACATGATGAATCAGTTTGATGCATTAGTCATTCTCCACTGGAATCGCACCACGTTCACACGGAAAGCCAGGGGGATCTGCAATACATCAGGGCAACTCCCTTGTATTACTTGCAATTACATGGGCTTCACTAACTTACGCGAAACCCTTCAAACTTGTTTGGAGCAAATGCTCAACCGACCTTAGCCGGTCTGAAGTCAACCTAATCTAAAGTTGGCTTGACTTCAACTTCTTCGGCTTTGAGTTCCACTAAACCGCGCTCAATCTCTGTCAATGCAATCTCAATTGGATTGTCAAGGTGTTCTAATTCTGCATCAAACAGGGGTGCATCGCCGCGAACAATTTGGCGAATGCGCTTTTGGAGAAGGACGGTCTTTTGAAAGGAGCCGTTCACGTAACGTTGCAGTCTCTGGGGAAGAGTGATTTCCATGGTGAATCCCGAAAAACGGGACTGCCATTTTACCCAGAATGATGCGGTCTGCCAACTCAACTCGAAGAAAGCCTTCCATTGCCCTATTTTTCAGAGGTCATGCCGCCAACTCATGCTGCCATGAGCTCCAAGGCCTTTGATTTGGCCCGCACCTAGATCAAGCTTCAGGCCGCTACGTTGGCGGGGAAATCAACCAAGTCCTCAAAAACCCTGAGGAAGTGAGTCTGCGCTGGGCGCTCATTGATCCAGACGCGACGAGATTGGATTGCCTCAGGAAACTTTGCCGCCGAAAGGCAACAAGGTTGCGAGTTCTTCCCAAGACCGGAATTCCTGCACCCCATCGGAAAGTCGCGCCTGATTTTCGAACACGGCTTGGTAAAAAGGGACATCGGCCTCCTGGGCAGCTCGGAAATCCATGGAATGGTCCCCAAGCAAGACCCCCCTTCCAAATCGTCTGCATAAGTCTACAACCACAGGTCCCTTATTGTTGCAGCCATGCACTTCATCTACGGGCAATTTGGTGCGCGCCACATCTTTGGCAATTTCACTCTGGTGTGCATGACTCACAACAAATATTTTGATGCCCACCTGTTTCCAGACTTGAATGCGGTCTGCCACACCAGGGTACATCGGTAGTCCGAAGAAAGGCACGACGGTGCCATTCCAATCCAGCACAACGAAGTCCGGTTGAGAATGCAACATGCCTTGAGAATAGCCTCTGCAAGCTCGGCTCTCTAGCCCCTATGCTAAGCCTGTGTTTTTCCTTCTCGCCCTCCTCCAGTCTCCACTTTCGCCGCAGGCCGCCGATGTCTCCCCCGCCCGCATGCGCGAAACCTTACAAGAGCTTTGCAAGCAACCTCGTGTTGCAGGGTCTTTAGAGTCTCATCACGCACGGGATTACGTCGATGCAGAATTTCAACGCGTGGGCCTAGTGACTCATCCAGTGGATTACTCTGTTTACGCACCTCGGCAAATAGGCCAATCTCTTTTCTGGCGAAACCCCCTACCCGAAGATGTCGTGATTTCTTCGGCTCCCTTTTGGCTGGAAATGGACTTATCCGAGGTTGGCTTCACCGAAGACCCGGCATCTCTTCAGAGTCAACAACCGCCTATGCACGGTTTGACGGCAAGTGGAACGGCAGAGGGGCCGATTGTATTTGCAGGGTTTGGCACAGAAAAAGACTTCTCCCAACTGCGTGAAGATCTCGGCGATGAATTAGAGGGAAGTATTGCGCTCATTCGTTACGGAAAGCTCTATCGCGGGCTCAAAGTGGCTAACGCAGAGGCCGCAGGGTGTGCGGGAGTTCTGATTTACACCGACCCCGATGATGATGGTGCATCTCGCGGAAAAGTCCTCCCAGAAGGGAAATGGAGGCCAGAAACTGGCATTCAGCGTGGTTCCGTATTTAACGGAAACGGAGATCCGCTGACACCCGGTTGGGCAAGCACAGAAGGCGCCCAAAGGATTTCAGTTGAAGAGGCTGTGGGGCTCGTCGGCATTCCAAGCCTCCCCATTTCTTGGAAAAATGCAAAAGAGTTTTTTGAATATGGAGAGCGACCCAATGCCGTCGGCAAACAGCATGCCCTTGCACGAATTCAAATCCAACAAAATGATGCGCCGGTGACGATTACGAATGTCTTCGGAGTGATTCCAGGAATGGATGGGTCCGGCGAAATAGTTCTTATTGGTGCGCACCGAGACTCCTGGGGCTTGGGCGCCGTAGACAACGGAACTGGGTCCACGGCTTTGCTTGAAATTGCTCGTGTATTCGGTATTGCCTATACCAAGGGTTGGAAACCAGATAGGACCCTTGTTTTTTGCAGTTGGGATGGGGAAGAATGGGGCTTGATGGGCTCAACCGAAGCCGTTGAAGAAAAACGTGACGGCCTTCGAAAGAATGCTGTGGGCTACATTAATCTTGACGTGGTTGCTTCTGGGGGGAGATTTAGCGCCTTCGCAACCCCAGGCTTGGCCGACCCTATGCGAGTCGCCTGCGAAAAAAGTGGTCTTTCTGCCCCTTCTAATCTCGGCACCCCTGGTGGCGGCTCGGACCATGTGCCTTTTTTGGAATGGGCGGGGGTGGAAGTTGCTGGCTTCGGCTTTCATGGAGGGCAAGGGACCTATCACTCTCAACTAGACACCCCTTATGTGGTGGAAACTTTTCTAGATCCGGACTTTGAACTTCATGCAAAAGCAGCAAAGCTTGGGGTTCATCTGCTTCTGCATCTCAGTTCGAAAGAGACGAAATTGCATGGCGCACAAGAATGGATGCGCAGGGCAAGAGAAGGTGCGGCACGACTTCTCCCTCATAAGAATCAGTCCCTCGCATGGAAAGGCTTCTTTCAAGCTTTGAAAGAAGCGACGAAACGTACCGACCAAAACCCAAAACCTGCAAAAGGTTTTCGTTTTCACCAAGCTTTTATTGCTGATGACTTCGGCAGTCTACTCTGGCATACCGAAGGCTACGGGTCTCTTTGGTTCCCCAGGCTTACGGGCGATTCTTCCGAAGCAGTGATTCTTGAAACAACTCAAGCATTGCAAAAAGTAGGACTGCCGTCCGACGCTCGCGAGGAGTAAATCAAAAAAGGACCACAGCAAAAGCTGTGGTCCTTCAGGCATGATGGAAGATGAACTCCATCATGCTTTGGTACGTTGTTGGTTTAGAAGTTAACGACGATTTGAGCGAAGAGCCACGAGCTTTCTAGCGCCTCATCCTCTGCATAATCATCCATGAACATGGAATATCCGCCCCAGAAGCCAACGCTGTCACTGAAGTTGCCCTTGATACCAAGGTCCAATTCGTTCCCAAGTGCATTACCGGCAGAGTCCGAGAACATGTGAAAATCGCCGTACCACTTCCAGACATCATCGATAGGCATAGAACCTTTCAAGATAATATCCGTCAAACCGTTATTCTCACCATAAGCATCTTTGCCCCAACGGAACAAATCCATGTGACCGTGGTAAGCGTGGCTGAAGTCGGCGATGGTCTCAAACGAATCATCAGCAGACTCATATGCGACACCAACATTCATTCCACTACCTAAGGCGTAGTTTGCGGAAAGAGCCATGGCAATGCCATCGGCGGCGACGTCAGCGTCGGCATCGCCAGACTGCATAGCGAATTCTCCGGAAAGGCCGACCCCAGAAACATTCCCCTCCACCAAAGCGCCCAGAGTCAGGTCATCGCGGTCACCGTCAACACGGTTGAACAAGTAGACATCAGTATCCCAACCGCTGATTGCGCGCTGGTAATAAAGACCGGCTAAGTTGTAGGCTGCGGCAGAAGGCAATGACCCCATCTCACCCAGTACATCTACGCTGCTCGACATGTCATAAGTGGTCGGCGTGCCACCAAGATAAGTGCCGACACCAGCCATCTGGTTTTGCACTGGCTTAGAGTAAATCACGT
>Ga0302119_10000775_pt1 | contig 14460 bp, 28 predicted proteins | sample AG5_Tmax_MG_FD_203114 | JGI IMG/M metagenome (GOLD analysis project Ga0302119, IMG submission 203114) | Marine microbial communities from Western Arctic Ocean, Canada - AG5_Tmax | ecosystem: Environmental > Aquatic > Marine > Oceanic | place: Canada: Western Arctic Ocean | collected 2017-10-01 | reverse complement strand
AAGTAGGCGAAGATGGCGAAGCCCTAACTGACAATAAGGGCAACGTACAGCTTTATGATGCAACTGATTATGACTGCTCATACCTTGCAGAAGGTTTGGACGATGATGACTTAGAGGAAATTAATTATGTGGGCAATTAACTGGACAGAGATGGGCTGTACTCAGTACGCTGATACCATAGAAGATGCACATAAGATTGGACAGCGCGGTGGTATATTTTATATAATAACTTATATAGGAAACAGCAATGAACATAAAGACCTTTAAATTTAGCGGCGAACACCCTGACATGCACACTGGTACTTACTATACTATGAAAGAATATTCGGAGGTTGCAGAGGTAGGGTTTAAAACTCTATGCAGTAGGATGGCAAGGTTCAGGCATGTAGAGGTAGATAATAATTTCTTAGCCCTGAATTACTCTAAGCCCGAAGGTATCTTAGAAGGGATGTGCGAAAATCTTTCAATGCAATGGCTAAGAAAACAACTAACTACAATAGATCATAACTACAAGGAGCATAGACAATGAGCAACATATACTTTGATAAGTTTATAGAGAGCCTAAACGAAAAACAGCAGGACACCAGTGTTATTATAACAGGAGACACGACCAGATTAACTAGTACGAACTATCATTTTTTACAGGGATTGCTCGATGGGATGATGATTGAACTTATGGACGACGTAGAAGCAGATACTCTGTTAGAAATGGGCGTGGGTGTACTCCACGAGGACTACCACAGGCTTGCTAGAATTAAGAAACAACTGGCACTTAATGAGATACTGTTAGATTCTTATGCAGAAGACGAGGAAGGACTATGAATACTCCAAAATTAAAGAGTCAAATAGATTTAGAACAACCGTTTCAAAGCTATAAAGTTATAGTATCAGAAGTCCGTGGCTATCTAATAGATGTTGCGGCATCAAGTGAAGAAGAAGCATTAACATATGCTAAAGTTAACAAGACCTATATACAGTACGACTCAAGGATAGTGGACACTCACTATCAAATATATAAAACTGAAAAGGATGATGATGATGGAACAGATAGATGATTACTATGAATGTGGTATGTGTTTGGTTATGTTTAAGCCCCATAATAATCAAACAGATCATTGTACTTTATGCTTTAAAGGGCTTTTAAACTTTGAAGATATAAAGGATGTATATGAATACCCTTTAGAAGGTAATAAAGAATAACTTAAAAGCCTTTAAAAGGATTATAAAGATCTTTAAAATGTTGTCAAGTACTTTCGTACTTAAAAGTAAATTAAACTAAAACAATTGGAGAACACCATGAATAATATTACACCGATGTTTCAAAACAACACAGCACTACAAGCAATAAGAGAAAGAGGTTATGGTTCAGCAGAGTTTGATATAGCTGTTGCGCCACTAGACTACCTTGTTACAGGACACGATGGTTTAATGGAGAGAAACAACAGTTCCAAGTCTGTTATTTATCGCACCGATACTGGCGAGGAGCTAGGTATCCACGGTCACGGCTACAAACCTGTAGCACCCAAGCACATGATAGATGTTACAAGAAATATCATTGAGCGTTCTGACCTGTCCATCAATGGGATGGAGGAGACTATTAGAACCTCACACAATGGCTCTAGAACCTTTGTGCAGTATCGGTTGCCAGAGCATACCTATAGAACTAGTGACGGTGACGAGGCAAGTCTGAGCCTCCTATCTATATCATCCTTTGATGGTACTTGGCCGTTCATGATTAGTGCCGCCGCTATACAGTTTGCTTGTACAAATCTTCAAGTCTTTGTAGGTGGTGAAGTGTCAGTGTTCAAAGCTAAGCACACTAGGTCACTAGACATTGAGCAGGGCGGTAGGATTATTACTAAGTCTTTAGATCTCTTTCACAATCAGCGTGACCTATGGCAACAGTGGCAGGGTAGAGCGTGTAGTAATCTGGAGGCGTTTAGATTCTTTGCCGAAGCACTCAAGTGCAAGACAGCTTTAGATTTAATAAAGAAAGGCGTTACTAACCCTACTGATATACTGTTTGATATGCCTAGACGCAACACTAGTCTTCAGTATATGTGGAATATGTATAATGCAATCTATTCTAAACGACTTGGCGATAACTACTGGGCTGTGTATAATGCTATGACAGATTGGTCAACACACTTTGAAGCCCCTCGTTCTTCAAGCATGGCGAACATTGCATCAGTACAGAACGATAGACAAGAGGTTGTAAGACAGACCCTTAATGCTCACACTTTCTTATCGGTTGCGGCATGAAGATACCAGAGAAAGTATTTAGTATAGATTCACTGGCGCATCGAAAGGTGCGCTATATTCTAGACAAGCCTAGTCAACTACAAGATGCAGTATTAGATATTGTTGCAGGCACCAAAGCTAAGTGGACTGTTAAGGAATGGTTAGCTGTTACATCTAAAATAGAATCATCTGATTTAACTGTAGGTGAATACATTAATAACATTAATAGGAGTAATGAATTATGACTAGAGGATTTGGCGAATACTTTTTAAGTTTTAACTTGCGGAACGGTGTAGGTTTTGATTTAGAATTTCCTACCAGTAGAGCAGTGTGGGTTACTAACACAGAAACAGATGAACTAACTGCGGCATCCTTTGATGGGACAGTAATACTGTTGCCGCTATTGATCATTACCTTTGGTAAGATTTGGTCAGAGGATTAAAACAATGAAGCTAAGCACACTAGAACATGTAATGATAGGAGATGTATATCTGTCTGACTATCCAGATTTTTGCGATGCCTTTATTGAGTCGGCTAACCACCCGAATGGTGGCGATGCATTGACAGATGATGAGCTTGAGGCAATATCTGAGGACAATAAGACACTGAGCTTTGTAAATGAATACATCCATGCTCATCAACTCTATCTTAATTGAGGAGAAAACTGCATGAGCAATGCAACACATGGTGGCAAAGGCGATCGAGCAAGAAGCGTAAACTTAAATAGGTTTAACGGTAACTTTGATGCGATCTTTAACAAACAACAGACGGAGAAAGAAGATGGAGAAGGTAAAGAATCTAACGATAAACGTCCTGCAAAGGGCGACCAATTGGCTAGAGAAAGAAACAGAAACAATGAAGAGTAAGTTTGAAACAAGATTCATAAAAACAATAAGGACTGTAGTAGTGTTGTCGTGTGTCTTAGTCCTTATAAATGTTCTATTAATATTGCGAGGATAGTGTATGTTAGATTTAATATTAGGACTGTTTGTATTTATAGCACTGGGGTGTGGCATTAGGTTGCTATACGAATCTGAATTAATGATAGACGAACTCAAGAAAGAGCGGGAGGATGATCGTAATGTTTGAAGAGATGTTTAGTGTAGAGCCTTCAGCAAAAGCAGTAGCTACATCAAAGGCCGCAGAAGATGTGGTCTATGGTAAGATAGCAATGACTAAGGCTTGCTCACACTACAATGTACTAGAACAATCAGTAATACAATTCATTATAGATAAGACAGAGTATGAAACTACAATTGATATAGAAAGATCAAGGTCAGATATTGACCCCGATAATTACGGAAACAAATAAAAGGCTTGACACGTTTTACTAATCGTGGTATACTCCACATTCAATTTTAATCACCAACAGAAGAAGGAAAGTCACATGGCTATATTAGAAGGCTCAGCATATTGGGCATCAGTAACAACTCCGAATACAACTTTTGATCCTATGTATTCAGTTAATGTAGTAGTAGATGAAGCAACCGCAGAGGACTTTAAAGCGCGAGGCTTCACCATCAAGCAGATGGAGGAAGGCCCTGCAATTGTTGTTAAGCGTAAGGTCGAAGGCCCTAATGGAATGGTACGCCCTGCCCCTAAGCTAGTAGATCAATACAAGAATCCACTAGATGCAAGGGTTGGTAACGGCTCAACGGTTAAGGTTCAATACAAAGAATGGGAATCGGTATGGAAAGGTACAACCTTTAAGGGTTTAGACTTCCAAGCTATGCAGGTTCTAGAACTGATCGAAGTTGGTACGCCAGATGGTGCTGAGTTTGATTCTTATGATGCAGAAATGGAGGATGAATTATAGTGGGTATCATCACAGTAGATGACGTTAAGTATGAGTCAGACAATCTGACAGATGCCGGTAAATCAATACTAGCCCATCTAGTAGAGGCAGATAAAAATACACGAGAGGCTTCAATGAGCGCGGCAATCTTTCAAGCCGCTGTACTTCAATTGATAGTCGAACTAAAAACTAACCACCTCACGGATGAGGCCATTGCAACAGAGGAAGTTGAAGTAACTGAGGAGTAAGGCCTGTGCCTTTTGTTAAATTTCATTTACCATGCCCAAGCTGTGGCGGTAGTGATCCAGTATCAGTTAATGATAACGGCTCTGGCTACTGCTTCAGTTGTACTAAATATTTTCCTAACTATGACACACCGGAAGTGCAACAACCTGATACCGTAACGGACTTCGTAGAGTATCAAAGGAATACTAAGATGGAACAAGGTTCATCAACTGCAACACCCAATCCTTCTGCCTCTTTCAATGAACTAACTGACCGCAAGATAAGCTTAGCTACTGCTAAGAAGTACGGCGTTAGATCAACGATCAGAGATGGCAAGATTGATAAGCACTATTACCCCTACTACAATGGACATGAGTTCGCAGGAACTAAGATCCGTAAACAGAACAAGGAGTTTGCTTGGACAGGGAGTCCGAAGGAAGTAGGGTTGTTTGGCGAGAACCTGTTCAAAGCAGGTGGAAAGTTTATAACTTTAACAGAGGGCGAGTGTGATGCGATGGCCGCTTACGAACTTATGGGCAGTAAGTGGCCTGTCGTATCTATAAAGTCAGGAGCACAAGGAGGTGTTCGTGATGTTAAAGAGAACTTAGAATATCTAGAGTCATTCGATTCTGTAGTCATTAATTTTGACAACGATAAGTACGGCAAGGAAGCGGCTCAAGCAATCGCTAAGCTACTCACCCCCAAGAAAGCTAAGATCATGACACTGCCAGTGGACTACAAAGATGCTAACGATATGTTACGTCAAGGTAGACATGCCGCATATGTTAGTGCTTTCTGGGACGCTAAAATCTATACACCCTCTGGAGTACTCAACCTATCTGATCAGCTTGAAGCCTATCAAAAGCTAAGAGCAGAGAAGAAAACCGCTATCCCTTATCCTTGGTTCGGCCTCAACAAGAAGCTAGAAGGCATGAGAGCGGGTGAGCTTATAACTCTTACAGGTGGCACAGGTCTAGGTAAGTCCTCAGTAACTAGAGAGATAGAGCACTGGTTGATTGAACATACAGACGATAATGTAGGTGTCATAGCTCTTGAAGAAACGTGGTCACGAACTGCTGAAGGTATCATGGCAGTAGAGGCTAATGCAAAGCTTCACCTTGATAGTGTTAAGGCTGAGTTCACACCAGAACAACTGGATGATTGTTACCGCAAAGTCTTTATGGGTGACAACGATGGTCGTGTATGGATTCATGCACACCACGGCGTTAATAACATTGACGACATCTTCAGCAAGCTACGCTATATGATCATAGGTCTGGACTGCAAGTGGATTGTAGTTGATCACCTTCATATGCTTGTGCTATCTACTTTAGAGAATGACGAGCGTAAAGCTATCGACGGCATCATGCATCGGCTCAGGACTATGGTAGAAGAGACAGGCTGTGGTATGATACTGGTGTCCCACTTGCGTCGAGTAGACGGCAATAGAGGCCACGAGAACGGCATCGAGACAGGGCTATCTCATCTCAGAGGGAGCCAAAGTATTGCTCAGTTATCAGATTGTGTTATATCTTTGGAGCGCAACCAACAAGCAGAGGATAAGATAGAAGCATCGACCACCAAGGTCAGGGTGTTAAAGTCACGATACACTGGAGATGTTGGAGTTGCCGCACACTTGCTGTATGATAACAAGACAGGCAGGCTCAAAGAGTTAGATGACTATGATTCAGATCAGTTTGATGCAGAGATCATATGAGTAAGAAGTGTACCAAGTGCGGAGAGGTTAAGGAGCTTGAGGGTTTTTCTAAGAATTGCAGGAACAAGGACGGCCTTCTGAATACGTGTAAGATTTGTGATGCGGCCTGTAAGAAAGTATATTACGTGGCGAACCGCGAGAAAGAACTGGCTTATGCTAAGACCTACTACAAAGCAAACCGTGAGAAGCTTTCGGCTAAAGCTAAAGCTTGGTTCCAAGCAAACCCAGAGAGAAACGCGGCTAATGGAAAGGCGTGGAGAAAAGCAAACCGCGACAAAGACGCCGCTGTTTCCGCCAAACGTAGGGCGGCTAAGTTAGAACGTACAGTTCCTTGGGCTGACCTTGTGAGTATACAAGCTATATATTCAGAGGCCAAAAGATTGACAGAAACAACAGGAGTCAAGCACCACGTTGACCATGTTATACCTTTACAAGGTGAGCTAGTGTCAGGCTTGCACGTTGAAAGTAACCTACAAGTGCTTACAGCCCAAGAGAACTGTAGCAAATCAAATAAATTTAACACTAACAACTAGGAAATACTTATGAGTAACTTAGTATTTGATATAGAAACAGATGGCTTAGATCCCACGAAAATTCATTGCCTCGTGGCTCAAGACGTAGATACTATGGACGTATTCACGTTCGACAACACTCAACTGGATGAAGGTTATGGGCTACTGCGCTCAGCAACTAAACTAATCGGCCACAACCTCATAGGCTATGACATTCCAGTGATAAAAAAGTTAGCAGGTATTGATCTGTTCGACAAGAAGATTGTTGATACCTTGGTACTATCACGGCTCTTTAAACCAACCCGCGAAGGGAACCACGGCCTTGAAGGATGGGGCTACAGGTTGGGTTTCAAGAAAGGAGACTTCGGAAAGCAGGATGATGCTTGGGACGCTTACACGCCACAGATGCTAGAGTATTGCAAGAATGATGTGTTGTTAAATACTAAAGTCTATGAGGCTTTGAAGCACGAGAGCCGTGGGTTCACACCGCAGTCAGTTCAGATAGAACACGGTGTAGCTAAGATCATAGATCAACAGCGCAACAACGGGTTCTTGCTAGACGTTGAGAAAGTGATGGGCTTGATGGCTATGTTTGAAACAAAGCTACATGACCTAGAGCAAGAGGTTCAGGAAGAGTTTAAGCCTACAGTCACAACGCAGATACTAACACCTAAGTATACAGCAACAGGTGCAGTAGCTAAGACAGCGACAGATCAACACGGCAAAGGCACAAGGCTCTTTGATGACGAGTACGAGAGACTATCTTTAGACATAGACTCTAAGCCTATAGCCCGACACACTGAGACACCATTCAACTTAGGTTCTAGAAAACAAATCGGCGAATACCTGATTCGTTTTGGTTGGAGTCCTAAGAAATTCACACCCACAGGTCAGCCTATTGTAGATGAGTCAACTTTAAATAAAGTTAAAGGGATACCACAGGCTTCGCTGATTGCTAAGTACCTTATGGTTCAGAAGCGTTTAGCTCAGACTAAGAGTTGGATCAAGGAGCTTGACGAAACTACAGGCAGGGTACACGGCTACGTTAATCCTAATGGTGCAGTGACAAGCCGCATGACACACTCTCATCCTAACATGGCCCAGATTCCAAGTAGTTCATCACCATACGGCGAAGAGTGTAGGTCTTGTTGGACAGTACCAGAGAACTATAGGCTCGTTGGCATTGATGCTTCAGGCCTTGAACTCAGAATGTTAGCCCACTATTTAAACGACAAGGACTATACGAATGAAATACTTAACGGCGATATACACACCACTAATCAGCGCCTTGCTAGAATTGAATCAAGAAATCAGGCAAAGACTTTCATCTATGCCCTCCTGTACGGAGCCGGAGATGCTAAGCTTGGGTCTGTGGTTGGAGGAAGTAGAACGGTTGGGAAAGGACTTAGACAACGCTTCTTTGATAATCTCCCATCATTTAAACAGCTTACGGACAGAGTACAACGAGAAGCTAAAAGCGGATTCATTAAAGCACTAGATGGTAGAAGGCTCACTGTTCGCTCAGAACATGCCGCACTCAACACTCTATTGCAAGGAGCAGGCGCAATAGTTATGAAGAAAGCACTTATAATACTAGACCAGAAGATAGCTAAGCATGGACACGACGCTAAGTTTGTAGCTAATGTCCACGACGAATGGCAGATAGAGTGCCACGTTGATGATGCAGTATCGGTAGGTAAGCTAGGTGTCCAAGCTATTAAAGAAGCGGGTTGTATGTTAAACCTTAACTGTCCTCTTGATGGGGATTACAAAGTAGGGAGTAATTGGAGTGAAACACATTAAAACTGAGCTAAATATTAATCCACGTACAGGAAGACCATTCTACTACAAGGATAATCCTGAAGCAGTAAAGGCTAGAGATGCTAGACGAATGTATGTTAATAACAAAGAGATCTCGAAGTTCGATCCTCTACATACAGCAGGCAGGTATAAAACTTTAGAGGGCGCGGCATTCGCTTCATTAAATAACTACTCTGATGTTAAGGAGGGCTATGTATATATCGTATCTAATCCTGCATGGGGTGGTTGGTACAAAGTTGGCATGGCTATTGATGCTTATGATAGATGTTCGGGGTATCAAACCTCTTCGCCTTTTCGGGATTATGCGGTAGAATACTGCAAGTACTTTGAAGATCGCAGAGAATCTGAACAGAACATACACACTAGATTAGCTGAACAAAAGATAGAGAGACGCGGTGAATGGTTTCGAGGATCGCTCACTGATATAAAATCTGTTATCCAACAACAGTAATTGGCGCATAAATCTGCACTATCACCACACTTTGTAGCGCATAAAACTAAAACCCATTAACAGGAAAAGACCATGATGGAATTAAATACACTAGTACCTGACATCTACAAGCACCTAGAAAAACTATCAGACGGCACACCTTTGCCGCTCTCTGAGGCTGATATAGATAGGGCGACTGAGGGTATGCGAGAAGCCTTAATATCTTGGGCAACACCCAGAGAACGAGACAGCAACTTCACTGTTCGTATGTCAAATGTAGGGAAACCTTCGCGTCAGTTGTGGTACGAGAAGCGCGATCCTCAAGGACGAGGAGGCATTGATGGGCCAACACAGATCAAGTTTCTGTACGGCCATCTGCTTGAAGAGATTGTGTTGATGCTTGTACGCATGGCAGGACATGAAGTTACTGACGAGCAGAAAGAAGTTAAGGTCGAAGGTATCGTAGGACACATGGACTGCAAGATCAACGGCGAAGTAGTAGATGTTAAGACAGCCTCGCGCTTTGCGTTCAAGAAATTCAGAGAAGGTCGCTTAGCAGATGATGATCCGTTCGGATACCTTGGACAGCTTGCAGGCTATGAGGCCGCAGAGGGTACAGAGAACGGTGGCTTCTTGGTGTTGAACAAAGAGAGCGGTGAGTTGTGTATGTATGTGCCTGACGATCTTGATAAGCCTAATATTAAAGCGTCAATTAAATCTCTGTTGCCTGCATTAGAGCTTGATACACCCCCTGCGCTCTGTTATACTCCTATAGCAGACGGCAAGAAAGGAAACATGAAACTTCCAAAGGGCTGTAGTTGGTGTAAGTATAAGTACCAATGCTATGCAGACTCTAATGATGGCAAAGGACCTCGCACCTTTAAATATTCAAACAGCCTAACATACTTGACAGAGGTTGTAGTCGAGCCGAAGGTAGAGGAACTACTATGAATGGTAAGAAAGCTAAGCGCATTAGAAAACAAGCAAGCATAATAATAGTTGACTGGTTACAGTCCTTACTCAGCGACGAAGAAGGCCAGAAGATAAACACTAAAAACTATATAAACTTTATGCCTGAGCAGACACACTTCATGGCCCAGAGAACTATGCACCTGAATGCGTATCATCCTAAGTGGATAGTTAATAAAATAAACCAACTGCTTGCTATCTATCCTGATCGTTCTATAGAAGAGATTACTTTGGAGGACATCCAATGGAAGATATCCCGCTAAATATTGAAGATATGATTGTAGCTGTAGGTAGTTTCTTGTTTAGTGCAGAAAACTCTATCACAGACGTAGACTCAGGCTTCCTTCTAGATTTGAGGCTAGTGATAGATGCAGAGTTAGAAAGAAGGGAGGTTACTGTCCATTGAAAAATGTTAAGAAAGGATACCGGAAACCTAGAGTACCGCGACCAGTAGAGAAGGATCTTGTTAAGGGCTATGATTCTAACTGGGAGTACGAACTACACAGCGGCATCCTAGACAACTGGAGTTTCCACACTGACAAGATCCCTTATACTGTTTCGCATAATTATCACCCCGATTTCTTACGGATAATTGAAGGCAAGAAGATTTTACTTGAAGCTAAGGGGAGGTTCTGGGACTACGCTGAGTTCAGTAAGTACATATGGATCAGTAAGACATTGCCTCAAGATACTGAGTTAGTGTTTCTGTTTGCTAACCCCAGTGCGCCAATGCCACAGGCTAAGCGCAGGAAGGATGGAACCAAACGAAGCCACGGAGAGTGGGCAAGTGCTAATAACTTCAGGTGGTTTAGCGAACATAGTATTCCAGACACTTGGATCAACGCAAAAAAGAGGGAAAGTTTTGACTGACATCAGCAGGAAAGACGAGAGGCGTGATAGATTTGTAAGGAAGAAGAAGTTTAAAAAGATTACTTCGGCTTCTAAGATGAAAGAAACTAAGCGCAGAGAACCAACCATTAACTTTGATATTGAGGTAGACCATGAACAGACGATTAAATGATGTAACCCCAGAGGAGTGGGATAGAGTCCGCAATACACAGCCCCGCAATGAAAGAGCAGATGACCACAAAGATTTAGTGTTCAGCAAGTGGGTAGACTTAGCGATGCAAGAAGCGCATGAGGATAAAGAAGAAGATTCAGTGAATCACCCAACACACTATAACTCTGGGGGCATTGAATGTATTCAGGCCATTGAAGCAAGCATGGAGCTTGAAGCATTTCAAGGATACTTAAAGGGAAATATCTTGAAATACATTTGGAGGATGTCATACAAGGGCAAAGCTTTAGAGGACTGCGAGAAATCCCAGTGGTACTTAAATAAATTAATTAGCACACTAGAGGACAACACCTAATGGATCAGTATCAAGAGTTTATACACAAGAGCCGCTATGCACGTTGGATACCTGAGCATAACCGCAGGGAGACTTGGAGTGAGACAGTGTTTCGTTATGTTTCATTCTGGAGAGATCGTGAGCAGATCACAGTAAAGGAAGGTCAGAAACTATATGATGCAATACACAACCTTGAAGTCATGCCTAGCATGAGATGCATGATGACAGCAGGTAAGGCACTAGATAAAGATAATGTAGCAGGGTTCAACTGTAGTTATCTTCATATTGATTCGCCGCGATCCTTTGACGAGTTGATGTACGTCCTTATGTGTGGCACTGGTGTCGGGTTTAGCGTTGAGCGTAACTTCATCAACAAGCTACCTGTAGTGGCTGAGACATTCCATCAAACTGACAGTATTATAGTAGTGTCTGACAGCAAGATCGGTTGGGCTTCAGCATTCCGTGAGTTGATTGCTATGCTATATGCAGGTAAGATTCCTAAGTGGGATATGAGCAGGGTAAGAAGTGCCGGAGAACGCCTCAAGACCTTTGGTGGACGAGCATCAGGCCCAGAGCCTTTGATTGATCTGTTTAACTTTTGTGTGGATGTGTTCCAGAAAGCTAAGAAGCGCAAGTTAACCTCCATTGAGTGCCATGATATCTGCTGTAAGATTGCAGACATCGTAGTTGTTGGGGGTGTTAGGCGCTCAGCATTAATAAGTTTATCTAATCTATCTGATCAGCGTATGTCTAAGGCTAAGTCAGGAGACTGGTGGAGGAATGAAGGACACCGAAGACTTGCTAACAACAGCGTAGCGTACACTGAGAAGCCTGACTTTGAAGCTTTCTTGAATGAGATGCAGACCATGTACGAGAGCAAGGCAGGTGAGCGAGGAATATTTAGTCGTGTTGCGGCACAGAAGATTGCAGGTAGAAACGGTAGGCGTGATGCTGATCAGGACTTCGGGACAAATCCCTGTTCGGAAATAATTTTACGCAGTAATGAGTTTTGCAATTTATCCGAAGTGGTAGTGCGCTCAGACGATACACTATCAACACTCAAGAAGAAGATTGAAACTGCCGCGATCATCGGCACACTACAAGCTACACTTACAGACTTCAGATACTTGAGGGCTATTTGGAAGAAGAACACAGAGGAAGAAGCACTGCTAGGTTTAAGCCTGACAGGTATCATGGATCACCCCGTTATTGGAGTATCATCAGATAAAACAGCACAGTGGCTAGAGGAGTTAAAACTTGTTGCGATTAAAACAAATAAAAAGTGGGCTGAGAAGCTTGGTATCAGTCAGTCTGTGGCTATTACATGTGTTAAGCCAAGCGGTACTGTATCTCAGCTTGTTGATTCTGCCAGTGGTATTCACCCTCGTTTCTCTAAGCACTATATTAGAAGAGTACGTTCGGATGCGAAAGACCCATTGGCTCAGTTCATGTCAGCCACAGGATTCCCAGTTGAACAAGATGTAGCAAGCCCGGCTTCGTGGGTATATAGCTTTCCTATCAAGTCGCCTACTGGAAGTACAACAGTTAAACAAGTTGGAGCTATGCAACAGTTAGCCCTGTGGAAGCTCTATCAGAACCACTGGTGTGAACATAAGCCTAGCATCACGGTGTACTACACTGACGACGAGTTCCTTCAAGTAGCACAGTGGATCTGGGATAACTTTGATATCTGTAGTGGCATTAGCTTATTGCCTGTCACTGATCACGTATATCAACAAGCACCTTACGAAGACATCACTGCTGAGAAGTACAAAGAGTTAGTAGCGGCTATGCCTAAAGGTGTAGATTGGAATGACCTTATGCATTTTGAACACGAGGATAATACAACAGGCTCTCAAGAATTAGCGTGTGTTGGGGGTGCATGTGAAATTGTTTAAGAAGAAAGGCAAGGAAGCCAACATCATAGGCTTTAAAGTCTTAATAAACTGCGAAGGAGTTGTTGTTACAGAGATCAGTGGTATTCCAGACGCTGATCTTCCGACAGTCTTTAAAGACCAAGAATTGTTAATAATGAGAAACATTGTACATCTTATGAAACAAAAACTAGAACCTCTCCATGCTTTCTTAGAAGAGGAACTAGCCGCACTAAACCATCCAACCGCCTAGTACTATTTGTTGCGGGCTACCGCTTTTGTTTTCTCTACAGTTCTCATTGCGCCTAGTCCTAGCATACCCATCAATACTGTAGTAAGCAATGAGCTATCTACAGGGGGTACAGTAAGCCAGATGCTAAGTATAGGTGCTAAGATTGTAGAATACAGCAGAGCTAGTCCACAGATCCAACCGATAGCAGGCCTCCATCCGGCCACAAATAAACTCTTGTGTGCGGCTTCAACAGCGTTAACAGCCAATTGGCCCTTAGCTAACTCTTGGGCGTGGCGCTCTGCCATTGTGCTTATTTCGTGAGCTAAAGCGTTGCGCTGATCTTTATTTTCCACAAACTTATCTAGAAGCCCCGATATCGGCCCTATTAGTGCTTGCAACATGGTGTGTACCTCTCTTACTTAATTATTTATTTTCTTGCGCCGGCAGAAGCGCCAAGAGGACTAGTTCAACTATCACTTCCATCTTGAATGCTTTTGGAACGCTCTGCATCTTTCGCACCACACCTCCGCTCTGTCGGCCTTAACTTGATAGGCGCAAGTACAGTGTCGTCTGCAATGCTCTTTAAAATGCTTCTTAGTTTTGGAGAGCTTTCGTCGCGCCCATCTCCAGTATAAATAAAACCTAATCATTTGTGTTGCCCCGCTTATCTGTCTAGTAGTGGATTCAATTTATCTTCCTCACACCAAAGGTCGCCACACTTTTCATAGACCGTTTTCCAACCCTTCTCTCGCACACTCTCTCGCTTGAGTTTTTTAAGGTTCGCATCGGAAATCTCCCAAATCCTACCCATTACATCTAACCGACACGTAAATGTAGTCTTATGATTCGCAAGCTCTTGCACTAGATGTGGCGGATATGTTTCGTAAAGTATTTCTCGACACTCTTCCGCTGTTACATTCTGATTAAGAACTAATGTTAAGGTTAATAGTAAAGGCTCCAAGACAGTCTCCATCATAGAAAATTAGTGTAATAGTGTTTTAAAGTAGCGCCTAATAAGTACCCACTGAAGAACAAAGCTGATGCCAAAAAGGGGTGTTCCTTACAAAACCGCCAAAGCTCCTCCATCATCTTTTATCTCCCTTGCTTCGCTCTAACGTCGCGCACCGCTGTTTTTATTGCATCTTCAGCAAGCACTGAACAGTGGATCTTAACTGGGGGAAGCGCCAATTCTTCGGCGATATGCGTATTTTTTATTTGCTCAGCTTCATCTAAATGCTTACCTTTAACCCACTCAGTTAAAAGTGAACTCGAGGCTATAGCTGAACCACAAC
>Ga0302119_10000774_pt1 | contig 14466 bp, 13 predicted proteins | sample AG5_Tmax_MG_FD_203114 | JGI IMG/M metagenome (GOLD analysis project Ga0302119, IMG submission 203114) | Marine microbial communities from Western Arctic Ocean, Canada - AG5_Tmax | ecosystem: Environmental > Aquatic > Marine > Oceanic | place: Canada: Western Arctic Ocean | collected 2017-10-01 | reverse complement strand
ACTCAAAGAAAAAGAACAACAATTGTTTATTAATCTAATGAAGAAGTCTGGGTTGGTGGAATGTGGCCCTGTTTTATCACTTAAGATGGAGTAAAATTATGAGTAAGTTTAGTCGTATATTTGGTGGAGGACGGTCTGCCCCACCACCACCTGATTATGCTGCAATACAGAGACGACAAGATGCAGAACGAAAACGACTACAAGATATAAGAGATGAGGAATATCGTGTTAGTGGTATATCAGATTACATAGACTATATGTATGACAACCCAGAGAATGTTAGCAGACGTTCTGCTACAGGCTCTTTCTACTCAGCTATTAGTGAGGGTAAAGTGCCAAGTCAAGCACTTTCGGGTTATGAAACAGATAAAAGTATTGGTGTCAAGGATGTGAAAGCTAACACAGATAAATATTTTACTAGCAGAGCAGCCGTACCATCTATAAAAAAGGGACGTATTAAGCTAGGTAAGAAAGCTATAACAAGACCAGAAGGAGTCTTGGGTGGTAGCGATGATGCGGAAAAGAAAAATTTACTAGGAGCGTAACATGGCATATAGCTACTCCGTTAAAGATATTATCAGACGGTATGAGGGTCTAAAAGCAGATCGTATGCTATGGGAGCCGTTCTTTAGGGATGTAAGGGATTATATAAGACCCCGTAAGCAAGGTGTAGACAGTTCTAGCCATATCGATGGTGAACGTCACACCAATAAATTATTTGATTCTTCTGCACCAGAGGCAAGCCGTTTGATGGCTATGTCTATGCAAAATGCTCTTGTACCGCAATCTGTCGTATGGTTTGGGTTAGGTATACCTGCTGGTCATCAACTGTCAGAATTAAATAGAGATCCTGCTGTTAAGCGTTGGTTTCACGATGTAACTCAAAAAATGTTTTTCAGTATGCACGAAAGTAATTTTTATACTTCCATTGGGGAAGCATTTTTAGATTTTACTTCTTTTGGTACAATCAATCTTTTACTAGAAGAGAATGATTCATATAACGAAAATTTCGGTGGATTAGTTTTCACCTCTATACCTGTAGGACAATTTGTTTTCGCTGAAGATAAAAGAGGACAACCTGATACGGTATTTTGGGAATACACATTTACCGCACGTCAAGCCAAGCAGATGTTTGGAATGCGTAAACTACCCGACAAGGTGAAAAAGGCTTGTAAAGATAAGCCTGATGAAAAGTTTACATTTGTTCGTGCGTTAATGCCAAGGGATGATTATAAATCAGGTTCGCAAGATGCTCTTCAAAAGCGTTATGCCTCACTTGATATTTATTTAGATTCCAGAACATTGGTTAGAGAAAGTGGTTTTGATGAACTTCCTTACGTTATTGGAAGATTTGAAAAATCATCAGGAGAGTTATGGGGTAGAAGTCCTGCCGATATAGCGATGCCTGACATTAAAACAATTAATAAGATTAGGGAGTTGGAGTTAAAAGGGCTTGCAACGGCAGTCCATCCACCCTTGATTGCTCCAGATCAGGGTATTATTGGCACGTTCCGTATGACTCCTTCCGCTATTAACTATTCCAGAGAACCAGAGAGGTTCAAATTCTTACGGTTTGAAGGTAGATTTGATTTATCATCCCTTAAAGCTGATGAACTTAAAAAATCTATTAGGGGTATATTCCTAGCAGACCAGTTGGTACTACCAGAAAAACTGAATATGACTGCTGAAGAAGTGGCTACTGTTAGGGAGCAGATACAGAAGTTACTTGGCCCGACTGTAGCACGGTTTGAAAGTGAAGTTTTAACACCATTAATTTTGCGTAGTTTTGGGCTAATGAGTAGGGCAGGTATCCTACCACCAGCCCCACCTGCACTAGCGGAGTTAGATGAAATAGAGGTATCCTATGTTGGGCAGTTGGCGAAGAACCAAAAAATACAAGATGTTACAAGTATCCAAAGATGGCTTGGCGTTGCTGCGAATATGGCATCGTTTTCGCCTGACGTACTTGACCTTATTGATATGGATGAAGCATTACAAATTATTGGTGAGAGGATGGCTGTACCGAATGAGATTATGCGTTCTCAAGAAGAAATAGCACAATTAAGACAACAACGACAACAACAAATGCAAATGCAAGAACAACTTGCACAAGCATCACAGGTGGCTGAAGGTGCAGGAAAAGCTGCCCCAATGGTTAAAGCACTAGGAGGTGCGGATGCGTTCCCAGTACAATAAAGAACTGGAGGAAATACAAGAAGCAATAGTGAAAACCTTTTCTGGCGTTCATGGTGAAAAAGTTTTACAGTTTTTAGAAGACCTGTATCAAAACCAAGTTTCAGCCGTCCCAGATGATCCTTACTCAACCTATTTTAATGAGGGTGGACGTGGGTTGGTAATTGGGATTAAGCAACAAATAAAATCGTACAAGGATTCAAAGCAGCAGCCATTAAAAACACATTATTAAAAAGGAGTTGTTATGACTGAAGATGCGACCGTGACAAGCGATAATCTCATCACAGAAGAACCAGTAACGCCAGAAGATAATTCTTGGCAAGCACGTTATTTACCTGATGATCTTAAGGAAAATGCCACTCTACAGAAGTTTAAGGATGTAGGAGGGTTGAGTAGTTCCTATCTTTCTATGCAGGAAATGCTAGGGTCTAGGGTTAAAATGCCTACAGAAGAATCTTCTGACGAAGAACGTAGCGATTTTTATAATAAGCTAGGTCGTCCAGAAGCTCCTGATAAGTATGAATTACAGATTGATGAACGGTTCTCTCAAAATCCAGCAGACCAACAAAAGATAAACGATTTTAGAGAACAAGCATTTAAACAAGGTTTTACTAATACACAGGCACAGAAAGCAGTTGACTTTTATACAGATATGATAAACGGTTCGATAATCGATCAAGATGCTGTTATGGGACAAGCCCGTATAACTGCTGAAACGGCTCTAAAGAAAGAATGGGGGCCAACGCAGTACGATAAGAATCTTGCGTTATCAAGACGTGCTTTCAATCGTTTCGCAGATGACGATCTAAAAAAGTTTGTGAACGAGAACGGTATCTCTAATAATATTGGTATGATTAAGTTTTTACATAAAATTGGTACAGCATTCAATGAACCAGAGATGGCAGGTATGGGAAAAGATTCTGGTTCTGTGGATTCTGATTCCGCTAGAATTGAAATAGATGCTATGATGAAAGATTCAAAGCATAAATATCACGAAGCATTATTCGACCCTAAAGATGCAAGGCATGAAGAAGCAATTAATTATAGGGATCACCTTTATGATGTGGTATATAGAGGCGAGGAATAATGGGAATAGAAAATATAATTTGCTCTGATTGTGGCAATTTTACCTATAAAGACAGACGTGTCGATGAAGAAAAAGGTAAAACCACACCAGAGAAATATGGGTTTTGTGAGGCTTTTCAGACCAAAACTTCGGCAGACACATTTTATGGATTGTGTCCTTCCGCAGTTAGGATTCCTGTAGAGGTTTACACACCCACACTTGTGAAGAAATTAGCCCATAAACGGACAACTAAGCCTTCACGCAAATAAGAGCCTGCATGACGCAGATAACTCTTCCTTTTAATCTCTTTTTTAAAGAGGTATATTATGAGTACTGAAGTCAATAAAGCATTTGCCCAGAAGTTTAGGGATACTTTTTTGCACTTGGTACAGCAAAAGGGGTCACGTTTGCGTGACTATGTGCGTGTTAACACGGATATAGCAGGCAAGTACGACCATTTTGACAGAATCGGTAGCACATCGGCTCAAAAAATTACGAGCCGACATTCCGATACTCCGTTAATCTCTACACCACACTCACGTAGACGTGTGAGCATGGATGACTACAATTGGGCTGACTTAATTGATAAGGCAGATAAAGTCCGAATGTTAGCTGATCCTGCTTCCGACTATATGAAAGCTGGTGTATGGGCAATGGGGCGTAAGATGGATGATATAATCATCGCTGCTATGTCTGGTAACGCTGTTAGTATTGATGAGGATGACGCATCATCTAACGTAGCTTTACCTGCTGCTCAAAAAGTTGCTGTATCAGGCACAACGGATATGAATCTGACGAAGTTACGCCAAGCTAAGAAAATCTTGGATGCTTCTGATGTTGATCCTGATTTACCACGCCATATTGTAATGAAGAGTAATCAGTTCTACGATCTTTTAGAAGATGAAAAGATTGTAAGTGCGGATTACGCTACTGTGAAAGCTCTTGTAAACGGAGAAATTGATTCTTATATGGGTTTCAAATTCCACCGATCCGAGCGTTTGGCAGTAGATGGTAGTGGAGATACGCTATGTTTAGCATGGATTCCTGAAGGAATCGGTATGAGCATGGGAATGGACGTTAAGACTCAAATTACTGAGCGTCCAGATAAAAACTATAGTACACAGGTCTATGCCCAGATGTGTCTAGGTGCGGTTCGCATCGAAGACGAAAAGGTTGTAGAGATTGCCTGTACTGATTCCTAAAGGGGGTGTAACATGGCTACTTATAAAAGCACAGGCTACACCATCGCTACGGATGGTACAGGTAAAAAAGCAGTACCTACTTCTTGGAATGGAGTAACCTCTCGGTATGAACAATATATCGTGTTGGCTGCTGAGACTCCTGTAGGTTCAGGTGATATGGTGGAAATTATGACCATACCTGCTGGTGTACGCATTTTACCGCAGTCTTTTGTCATTATTAGTGATTTAGAGGCATCAGCTACGGTAGATGTTGGTTATAAAGCACATACAACCCAGAGTACGGGTGCAGCAGTTGCAGTTGATGACGATGCTTTTTGCTCCGTGATCGCTGCTGATTCCGCACGTACTGTTACGCATTTTCACGAAAGTGGAACGCATGATGCGGGTTATATAACAACGGGTGAAATGGTTTTGACTCTCTCTTTGGGAGCAGGAACCGCAGTTACAGGCGATACATTTGATTTTCATATAATGTACACTGACCCGAACTAACTGTTTGGTGGTGGCTTTTCGGAGCCATCACCTTACTTTATACTATGCAAATTACAAGAAATTTCTCTGAATCTGAATTTGCTTGCAAATGTGGATGTGGTTTGAAGGACATTAGTGTTAAACTAGTTGAGGATTTACAGATAACAAGATCAGAGTATGGTTGTCCAATGACGGTCACAAGTGGGGTAAGATGTCCTACTTGGAATAATGCTTCTGGTGGATCTGCAAATTCTTCGCATCTAACTGGTTTAGCTGTTGATATAGCAATGGATGATGCAGTCTTAAGACACCGATTGATACGCACAATTTTAGAGATGGGATGGATGCGTGTAGGAATAGCGAAATCTTTTATCCATCTTGACATAGATTACAAAAAAACTAACCCTGTTATTTGGACATACTAATATGGCTTCCAAAGTAGACATAGCAAATGAAGCCCTGTTAATGCTAGGGGCAAACTCTATTACAAGTTTTACCGATAACGATTCCAATGCGGTGTTAGTTAATCGTTTCTATGACGGTGAGAGAGATGCTGTATTAAGAAGTCATCGTTGGAATTGCGCTATAACCACAGCCAATATAGCGTCTTTAGCAACCGCTCCAATCATTGATTGGGAATATAAATTTACATTACCAACCGACCCCTATTGTTTACGGGTACTAGATGTGAGGACAGTAACAGGTGATATTAAATTAAGTCATGCGGTGCAAGGTAGGGAGCTATTAACAGAAGAGTCCACGGTCGATATAACATACATTCAAAGATTAGAGGACACCACGCTGTTTGACGCTTTACTCTACCAAGCACTTGTTTTTCGTATGGCATGGAAGCTTGCATATCCCATTACACGTTCTCATCCAGTGATGTCGCAGATGGGTTCTATGTTTGAATCGGTGGTAAGAGAAGCGAGAACTATTGACTCACAAGAAGGAACACCAGAAGAAATTATAACGGATACGCTCACAGACTTACGATTCCGATAAATGGCTAAAGTATTTCCAATACAGACCAACTTTACAGCAGGTCAGTTATCACCACGTCTGCATGGTAGAGTCGATATAAATAAATACAACAATGGACTTAAGACGCAAAAGAATGCTTATAGTCTACCGCATGGCGGTGTTGTACGAAGGGGAGGGTTACATTATGTCGCAGGTGTTAAAACAAATTCGTTAAAGGTAAGATTAGTACGTTTTGAGTTTAGTGTTACCCAAGCCTATATATTAGAGTTTGGTAATTTATACATACGCTTCTATAAAGATAATGGACAGATTGAATCTGGTGGTTCGCCTGTAGAAGTTTCAACTACATTCACGACAGCAGAACTAGACTCTATGTATTTTGCTCAATCGGCTGATACTCTATATATAGCACAATCAAACCATGCCCCAAGCAAGCTAACAAGGTCTAGTCATACATCGTGGACTCTCGCCAATTTAACATTTGCGTCTGCACCTTCTAACTTTGCTAGTGGTACGGGTGAAAACCCTAGATGCGTTTCCTTTTTCGAGGAACGACTATACTGGGCAGGCACAGACAACCAACCACAAACAATTTGGGCTAGTAAATCTGGTGATTTTTTAAACATGGATCAGGGTACTGGTCTTGATGATGAATCTGTTGAATTTACTCTAGCTACCGATGATGTGAATGTTATTAGATGGTTGAAAGCATCTGATGTTCTTTTAATTGGTACAGTAGGTGGGGAATTTAAACTTCACGGTAATGGCAATCCAGTAACTCCTTCCAACGTAAGGGTTGTTCAAGAAACTAAATATGGTTCTAGTGGCGTAACACCAGTAACATCTGGTAGGGCGGTACTCTTTAACCAACGAGCTACTAAAAAATTACGTCAAATGATCTTTGATTTAAACGTGGAAGGATTTGTAGCACCAGATTTAACAATATTGGCAGAGGATATTACTGGCGATGGTATAATATCTATGGCTTACCAACAAGAACCAGATTCAATTATCTGGGCTGTACGTGCTGATGGTACTTTGATTGGTCTTACTTACCAACGAGATCAACAAGTGGTCGCTTGGCATCAACACCCTGTAGGTGGGTACTTTGGTGAAGCTACAATTACCGTATCTGATGCAGCTAATATAGCGGTAGGTGCTACTATTACTATTACGAGATCGGACGGCACTACAGAGGTAATGACTGCTACTAACGATGATCCTACTACGGCTAATAAGTTTTCTGTAGGGGGTAGTCGTACTAATAATGATGTAGCGGATAATATAGCCGTAGGTACTGGTGGTGTATTAGGAATCAATGCTTTATCTAATTTAACAGCACCAAATCCAGCAGCAGCAGTTATCACGGTTACAGATCAATCCAATGGGCTTGGTGCTTTTACACTCGCTAGTTCAGACAGTACAAGACTTGCTGTGACAAACCAAGGGCAAGCTATAGCTGAAAGTGTTGCTGTTATCCCTTCGGCTGATGGTCTAGCAGATGAATTATGGGTGAGTGTCAAACGAACCATTAACGGATCTACTGTACGATATGTTGAATACTTAGATCCGACTATTTTTGTAGATTCTGGTTTAAAATATTCTGGTGTATCAGCTACTGCATTTTCTGGGTTAGGCCACTTAGAAGGACAGTCAGTACAGATTCTTGGAGATAATGCAGTATATCCAAATAAAATAGTAACGAGTGGTTCTGTATCCCTTTCAGCAGGTGTTACAACTGCTTACATAGGTTTACCTTATCCTACTGAAATTGTAACTCTACCACCAGAAGTACCTCAAAAAGATGGTGCTTCATTTGGTAAAAAGAAGTCTTGGAGTCGTGTTATACTCAATCTATACCAAACTTTAGGAATTTCTGTGAACGGCAATCAATTAATATTAAGAACGGGTGGAGATCCAATGGATTCCCCTCCTCCTACATTTACAGGTCAACATGATGTCACTAACTTAGGGTGGAAAGAATCTGATTCCTCTCTCACTATAAAACAGGAGCAACCGCTTGGGATGACGTTAATCTCATTAACAGGCGAACTTAATGTATCCGACTGAACCACCGTTAAAACAATGTGGTAAAATACAAATTGTTCCTTATCAGCTTGACCACTTTAAAGAATTAGTGGTCAGACCCCATGAAGGAGTGATGAAAGAAGCGATTAAGTTATCGGATACTCAATGGGCTAAAGCAATAGGAAAAGAGGCAGTAGAAGCATATACGTGTTATTTTGAGGGTGAGATATTACTAATCGGGGGCATCAATATATTATGGGAGAATGTTGCAGAAGTCTGGGTTATTGGTTCTCCTGCAATCCCATCTTTGAGATTTTCGTACATCAAGATTTGTAAGTTCTACTTGAAGTACGCACGTGAAAAGTATAAGTTAAAACGGGTACAAGCCCAAGTTGTAAAGGATTACGAGATGTTACACCGATTTGTAAAGTATTTAGGATTCACTTATGAAGGTACTCTACACAACTATTGTGGTGGTACTATAGATAACTGTATGTACGCTATTTGGGAGAAATAAATGGATCCAGCAACAGCAGCAGCAGTAGCAGGTGGAGGACAGGTTCTAAAGGGTGTTAGCGGATATAAGGCAGGGCAGGCATCCTCTAAGGCTGCTATGGCTACAGCCCAGTATAACGCCCAGATTTCACAATTAAACGCCAAGATGGAAGAGGATCGTGGTCGCATCACTAGAGCGATTACAGAGCGTAATGCTGACGATATTGGTGAACAAGCTGTTTATAATGCCTTTCTTTTAGAGCGTCAAGCTGGTGAATTAGAGGATCAGAATGATTTTGATTTGCTTATAGCAGAACGACAATACGATATTTTTACAGCACAGAAAAGAGCTAACTGGGGAAATGCTGGAGTTACGATGGCAGGAAGTCCTGCACGTGTAGCTATGGCTGATGCTTATGCAGCAGCTATGAATTTGGCTAACATAGAACAAAGGGGATTGCAAGCTGTATCAAGAACCAATCAAGCAGCCGAAATGACAAAATACAAGGGTAAGGTTGACTATAATAATATGATGCAACAAGCCTTTATGGGGCAGTATGCTTCCGATATACAACGGGCTAATATTATTAATGAGGGTAGTATGAACTACTACGCAGGAGCTTCTAAGGCATACGTTGGGCAACAACAAGCTACGGCTGCACTTATTGGTGGTTTGTCGGATGCTGCTTCTTCTGCATTTACTGGTTACGTTGGTGCAGGTGGAACATTTGGTTCTACTGCTACTGCGAGTGCTGCTGGTGGAGGCGGTGGTTATACTAACATTTTAGACAGTTATGGTGCTGGTTCAGCTTTTAGGGGTGGGGGATAAACTATGGCTAAAATAGCACCATTACAAGTAGATCAGCGTAGAGGAGTTCAGGAGCGTATTCCTTTAGGTGGGGCAGGTCGAATACCGACTAATGTTCCTGCCTTAAAGATACAGCATATGGACTACAGCATTGGTCAGGCTAATGCCCAAGCATCCCAGTTGATTGGACAAGAACTAGGAAACATGGTTGGCAAGGTCAGTGAAGCCGTCCTGTTTAAAATAGAGAACGACAAACAACGTGACCAACTTCAAATCAATGATGACGCAAATAATCTGCAAAGACAATACAAGGAACAATTCTCCCTAGCCCGTACCGCTTCTGCCCAAGAAGAGGTCGCTGGTTCATACGAAAAAGAGCTTGCTGGTTTTGGTGAGCGTATTCATAAAAAAGGATGGAACAAGGTCGAGGACAGGGCATGGGGTCAGCAGTTATTTTCCCAGTTAAAAGGGGTGTCATCCGAGTTTAGAATCAAACATAGTAATACGGTTTATAACGAGAATGTATCTGGGTTAGAACTTAAGATTGGTAGATATTTAAAAGATGCCCGTACAAGTGTAAATGTTGATCCGCTTCTTGGTATGGAAAGTGGTATTCGTGATACAGAAAAACTATTCAAGATAGGGGCTATAGATAAAGAGCAGATGTTCCAGAGAGTTAAAGATTTTCAAGATGAATATGTAAATAACAGGGCATATATATTAGCAGTTAGCACCGCAGAAAAGTTTAGAAATCGTCCTTCTGAATTGCCTAGCCAAAAAGAGTTGTTAGGTATTTTACAAAATGGTATGAAAATACCAATGACTCAGGGGAATATAGAGGCTACTCAACGCACATTTCTAAAGGCTTATATTCAAAATGTTACCGAACAAAACCAAGTAGATAAACTGGAAGAGATTAGTTTTGAAATCAAGTATGGCGAAGCTAATGAAAAGTTGGTGAATGGTGCGTTATTAGAGATGGCACAAAATAAGTACACCGTTAAACGTCATATGGAACTTGTTGAGGAGTTAGAGCAAAAACGAGATTATAAAAGATCGTTTCGATTAAAATTAGCTTACGAGCAAAAGGTTAAAAACAAACCACCTAATCCACGTGTTACGAATCATTGGACTTCTGGCCTAGGTTATAGCGATATTGAAAGGAATCCAGAGTTATTTAATATGGGTGTGGCAAAGATTGATGCAATAGAGCAATACATTAAGAGTGACGTGAGTGAATTTAGACCAGAAACAGTACGTGATCTGGATACAATAATGACGCATTTCAGAATTATTAACAGGAAAATGCGTACTGGTTTAACTGGTACAAGCGAAGTGAATGGTATGATTAGTGTTGCTATGAATAGGATAACAGATGGAGATACTCGGAGAGCCATTAACAAGAAGCTACAAATACCAGACGATAGTGCGTATGCCTTACCTGCCACATTCGTGTCTGGATTTGATACTGTTAAATGGAGCAGGGATCTATTAGCTTATTCACCAGCCTATGAAACATTACTTAATAATGCTAGAGAGACTGTTGCCCAAAAAGTAAGAGAGAGAGAAGGTATTTATTCTGACGATAGAATCAAAACAGAAGGATTGGATACCCCAGAGATAGAAGATGATTTCGCAACACTACATAACCAAGAGGTTGTGAGTACATTTTTTAAACTTATGGGTATGGACTATGAAAAGCCACCTGTACTCTCTAAACAAGAAACAATTATAAAAAATAAGAATCTTGTAGATCGTGCTAACAATGCACACAATACTGGCAACATCGCTACTGATGAAGAACGAAATGATATTAAAAATTTACAGGACAAGAAAAATAAAAAAGAATCTAACAAAGAGAAGAATACTCCATCGTTCTCTATTGAGTTAGGAGATTTTGAGGAAGATGGTACTGCTACTGGGTTAACAGGGCAGCAAGTATCCTCACTACCTTCTGAGTTTAAGACCGCAGCTATCGTAATGGATACTACTCAGTCTGTTAGAAAGAATGTTCAAGGATGGGTAGATTGGTGGGTAAAGGATACAGGAAAATTATTAAAAAAGGGACAGTCTTTTGGTGTTGTTCCATCTAAAGAAATGTTAGATTCTTTGACTACTGGGGCTGCCAACATAAATAGTTCTGTAGTAAATAGTGTCAAAAGAGTACTGGGAATGGCAGCACATAAATCTAACTTGATGGCTGAAATGTCTGGTACTGGAGAAGAGTGGCATGGTTTCCGTCAGACACTTGGTTATCCTACATTTAGTTTGGGGGATTTAAAACAATCGCAAGTTTTTGGTGAAAAAGAAAAGGATGTTAGTAAAACTAAAACACCCTATAGCGGTCTGTTACCTTCTTCTATTAGTACAGACCCTATGGAAAAATCAATAACATCCGAAACTTTACATAAGTTGCGACAATCCATGGGTTATCCTATATTCGATTTAGGAAATTTAAGACAAGCACCAATTTTCGGTGATAAAAAACATAGCCGTGAAACTAAGGAATTTTTAGGATTTGCTAAAACTTATTTCCCTGATAATGATGAGTTGGACGACTTTTTAAATTTTGCACGTAACTATAGCGAGGAGCAAGAGAACTCTGTAGCATCGGAAGTCCTACAGGAAACAGAAGAGCAGCTAGTAGAAGAGATGGAAACTGCTGCTAAAGTATTTAGAATAGAGTTGGGTGATTTTGAGGAAGATGAAGACACTCCTAAAGAACCCGAAAAATCATTACGTCAAAAAGCCACAGAATTTATTGCTCCTTATGAACAAGCAACTAGTGATTTCCTTGGAAACACACTTGAGAATATAGAAAAGAATTTTAAACCAGATACACCTGTAGAACAAATACCTGATTGGGCAGTACCTAAATATCCGAATGTTGATGTTGCAGAGCCAAGAGTTGAGAAATTATCAAGTTTACCACCTAAAGAACCTTTTAAGAAACCAGAAACTAAGGTTTCACATCCTGCTGGAGAAGATACTTTTAGGGAATCTATTGGGGAGCGTTTGGACAAACAAACAGAAGCCAGTATAGAAATACCTGATGTAAAAACTTTGGACGATCCTGAGTACCAGAGTTTATTGGAAAATGAGTATGGGGTAGGGCAACGTAGCTTGGGAATGATTGAAATACTAGAACCTGAGTTTCAATCCAAACTTGATAAGTTGGTTGAACTGGCTTGGAGAAAACATGGTTTAAAAGTTATTTTTTCTGAAGGGCAAAGAAGTGAGGAGGATCAAAATACAAAGTATAAGAAAAAGTTATCTAATGCAGAGGCAGGAGAATCACCGCATCAGTATAATGTTGGGGTAGATTTTGCGTTTAAAGCAAAAACCAATGATGAGGCCTTCAGAAGAAAGGGGTATAAAAAGGACTATGGTGATTTTGCATTAGTTGGTGAACTGGCTAAAAAACTTGGGTTAACTTGGGGTGGAGATTTTACGAAACCCGATAGGACTCATTTAGAGATTGGTGGTTTCTTGGATTCTTACATTTCTCAAATGCCAGATAGTTTTTTAGATAAAAAAATTAAAGAGTACAAGAAGGATGGAATAGACAAAAGATTAACACAGTCTGAGTGGAATACTATTGTACTTGAAATGAAGAGTAGAAATCCTAAGTGGAAAGCACCAAAGGAAGGTAAGGGTAGTGTAAGTGTTCCTAATATAACGATATCTGATGAAGATATGTTAAAACCAACAAATGAATTATGATTACACAAGAAGAACTAGTAAGACAGTATAGATCAGATTTAATTCCTCACGCTATGGAAGACCCTATAGAAGAGGTTGTAGGACTTGGTGATCCAGAAAGCGGTAATACATTACTTAAGCGTAATGAGAAAGCAATCGGTGAGCAAGCTCACAAATCGTTTTATGGCGAGGATCACCCTACGATGAACTCTTCTGAAAATAGGGTTAAATCTTTTAAACCTCCAACGCCTGAAGAAGCTAAAAAAAAGGGTATGATTGGTAGTTTAATTGATGGTACTTCTGATGCTGTACTAGGTTTATATGCAGGCGTGGGTTACGGCATTGATGAAATGGCTGTATCAGCTTCTAAAGTGTTAAATACGATTTCTTTTGGTTCTACACCAGAATACGAGGCAAGGGCAATATCAAATTACATGAAGGGTATTGAGCAAAAGGGTGTCGCAGGAGAAACAACTAGGGCTATAGGGCAATTCCTAATGGGGTGGATGCCTTGGACTAGGGCGATTGGTTTGCTTGCCAAAGCAGGTAATTTTGAGAAAGCTGTACGTGGTAACAAGATTACCGCTAACTTTATTGCTTCCTCTATGGCAGGCGGTACAGCGTTTTCACCTAACCACCAAAACATAGGTAACGATCTACAGCATATGGATAATCATTTAGCAGGTGCGGTATCTGAATTTCTTGCTACCAACCCTAATGATCCAGAAGCATTGAACCGTTTACGCAATGCGGTGCAGGAAGGCGGTCTATCTCTTATCGGAGATAAATTAATCTTGCCTGCTGCGAAACTATTAGGTCGTAGCATTGGACAATATATGTCACCTATGCACGAAAAGCTGATTGCTACGCTGGACTTGGAGCGTCATAGAAACGCAAACAAGATCAAAGCCCATTATGGAATTTTAGGTCGTGGTAAAAAATCATTAGAAGTAGATAAAGAAGGTGGTTTTAAGGTAAGCGACAGCCCTCATACTCACGAACAATTACTACGTGATAAGAAACTTAGTTTAAATATCCCCAAAGGTAAAACAGCTATTGACGTAATTAAAGAGATGGATAAAAGCGGTGCATTGGATGAGAAGTTTCGCTCCGTATCTTCTCTTGAGGAGAAGAGTATTCTAGCTCAGAACATCGCTGAAGATTTACATAAACAAGCACAGAAGAGCCTTGGTACGGTAGAGGTTGGTGCTGTTAAGTGGGATAAGACTCCTGCTGGTGGCTTTAAAACTACGGTTGGTGAAAATTCATGGAGAGTATCACCTAATAGAGACGGCAAAACATTCTCATTATTTAAAAATAATAAGAAAATAGGTGATCATAAAAGCGTGAAGGCAGGTAAGTCAGAAATGGCTAAACTAGCTAAGATCAAGCCTACCAAGACAATCCCTAGGGTTACACTACAACAAATACAGAAAGACAGTTTAAAGTTGTTTGAGGAAGTGGGTCTGGATGCTGAGATGATACGAAATTTACCCCCAGACATGGGTTGGAATCCT
>Ga0302119_10000769_pt1 | contig 14507 bp, 11 predicted proteins | sample AG5_Tmax_MG_FD_203114 | JGI IMG/M metagenome (GOLD analysis project Ga0302119, IMG submission 203114) | Marine microbial communities from Western Arctic Ocean, Canada - AG5_Tmax | ecosystem: Environmental > Aquatic > Marine > Oceanic | place: Canada: Western Arctic Ocean | collected 2017-10-01 | reverse complement strand
ATTCTGATTGCGATTCTGATTGCGATTCTGATTGCGATTGCGATTCTGTTGTCTGCCCTGTGGTTTTATCTCTTCTGTCTTTTCCTTTGAGCCAAATAATTTAGCGAAAAACGACACTTTCTTCTCAGGTTTTTTGGTTGTTGGGTGGTTCGTTGTAATAACTGCTTTGGCAGGTTTTTCAACCAAACCTAAGTCGAGAGAATCTTGTGGCTTTGAAATGCCTTGATAGCTCTTATGCTGCGATCTTTTTACGCCTTTTTGCTTGGTGATATTAAACGCAGGGAAGTGCATATACTGATTTGGAAGTAACGTGATTCTAACGCCGTACTTTGCTTCCATGGCCAATATAAACTGTCTCTTTTCATTGAGTATGTAGGTGATCACTTCGACGGTTGACTGTGCAGTGAGGCCGTCTGTTTGTTTGCTACTGTTGCAAGTGTCCTCAAGTTGCCTGATGATCGTTAACGCCAGTGTTGGTATTGTTGGTGTATGACCACTACCATTGCACTGCGAGCAAGTTCTGCTGATGGACTCACTGACGGAGCTTTCTAGGCGTTGGCGTGAGAGTTCTAGCAAGCCGAATCTTGAGATATTGCCGATTTGAACACGGGCGCGGTCATTAGCCGTGGCTTTCTCCATTGCTTTTTCAATCGCCTGTCTGTGCTCTGCGCTAGACATGTCAATGAAATCAATCACAATCAAGCCGCCAATGTCACGGAGCTGAATTTGAGCAGCAATTTCAGCCGCTGCATGGAGGTTTGTCTTGTAGGCAGTGTCTTCGATATTGACACCTTTGGTTGCCCTGGCTGAGTTAATATCAACCGCGGTTAACGCTTCGGTAGGGTCAAAGACAATCGTTGCGCCAGATTTTAGAGAAACCTCTCGAGTAAAAACGCTTTTAACCTGTGATTCAATGCTCATATGGGCAAACAATGTGTGCTCTGAAGAGTCGAATAACTTAATTCGGTCAAGATAGTGCGGCATAACAAAACTAACAAATTCTCTAACGCCTTGGTAGGTTTCTAAATCATCAACGATGACGCTGTCTGTGTCATCTCTAAGGTAGTCACGGATAGCTCTAATGGTGATGTCGCTTTCTTGGTAGATAAGAAAAGGGTCGGATTGTTTTTTGGTGGCTGTTCTAATTGAGCGCCATAATTGCGTAAGGTGGTCAACTTCCCATTGAAGTTCTTCCAGGCATTTTCCTGCACCTTCGGTTCTGATGATTAGTCCAGAGTGTTTGGCCAGTTGTATTTGAGGCATAATGTCTTTCAACGCCTGACGATCCGCATTGCTAACCTGGCGAGAAATGCCAGAACTTTTTGGATTGTTTGGCGTCAAAATCATATAGGCGCCAGCAAGGTTAATGTACGTGCTTAAAGCCGCACCTTTGTTGCCACGCTCTTCTTTTTCGACTTGGACAATAATCTCTTGACCTTCTTTAAGAACGTCGCTGATAGTAAGTTTATCGCCTTTTGGTGTGATACCGCTTGCGAAGAATTCTGAAACCTCTTTGAACGGCAAAAAGCCATGCTTTTCTTTGCCGTAGTCTATAAACGCAGCCTCGAGAGATTGCTCTACTCGAGAGATTTTTGCTTTATAAATATTGCCTTTTGTTTTTTGATTAAGGCTGGTTTCAATATTGAGATCAGTAAGTTTTTGATTTCTTACGATTGCAACTCGAATCTCTTCTTTGTGAGTTGCGTTGATGAGAATGTGATTCATGGTAAAGTCCTATAATATCAGGACTATCGAGCACGTACAAAGACTCAATACGAGAGTATTGAATGGGAATAAAAGTGTGATTAATGTAAGTCATCAACTACTAAAAACTGTTCTGTATGTGGCGTCAAATAGCCCAAAAAATATACCCCTTGATTGGTTTTGAATATTGTTATCAAGGCGTATCTAAAAAAATTCTTGTGTGTCGAATTCAAATGTTCGACAGATAAATTATACCATAATTCAAGATAACAACCTACTTTACTGATGTAAAGAGCGACCCCCGTCAATGTTGATTACTTCGCCGGTGATGTAATTGGCATTTGCAAGAAACAGTACGGCCTCTGCTATATCTGCAGGTGACCCTTGTTTTTTTAAGGCGATGCGCTCAAGCATAATTTGTTTTTTGTGTGGTTCAAGCTCTGCTTTTTGTTCTGGCCAAAGAATGGAGCCTGGAGAGATGCCACACACTCGTACGTCCGGCGCAAGCTCCTTAGCCAGTGTCTTGGTGAGTGTTTTAATACCTGTTTTTGAGATGTTGTAAATCGCGTAATTTTTTAAGGGGCGTTCGGCGTGAATGTCAACAATATTTACAATGCATCCTTGCGTATCTTTAAGTTTTTTACTTAGTCCCTTAGAGAGTATAAATGGTGCCCTGACATTGATATTCATGATACTATCCCAATCATCCGTAGTGCAACTATCAAGCGGCGTTGGATAGAAGACCGAGGCATTATTGACCAGTAAATCAATGTTTTCAACTGTCTCTATAAGCTGGTTTATTTCATTAATAGAGGCTAGGTTTGCCTGAAGTGTTTGTGCGGAATCGGAGCGGATATTATTGAGTTCTTTGCACAGTGCTTGTGCCGGATCCCTGGATTTATTAAAGTGAATAACTACGTTAAATTGATTGCTGTGTAATGTCTTAACGATTTCTGCGCCGATGCGCGCACCACCACCAGTAATTAATGCTGTTTTCATTGTGAATGTAAATCCTTGTGGAGACACCCTATCAATTCTATTTTTTTTTAATAAAATGGATTCTGGTGCGTATAAAATATTTTTCTTATGACACTTAAAGATATTATAGCGCAATCCATTCATGATAATAATGGCGCCATTGGTTTTGATGCTTTTATGGATTTGGCGCTTTACACGCCGGCACTCGGTTATTATCGTCGTGGTGAAACTATTTTTGGCGAGCAGGGTGATTTTATTACCGCGCCGGAAACTTCTGACTTGTTTGGCTATTGCTTAGCAAAGCAGTGCGTGCCTATTGTTAATGATGGCGGCAATATTCTTGAATTTGGTGCTGGCACCGGCATTCTTGCTGCGCAAATTCTCTTTGAGCTTGCTAGGCGTGACTCGCTACCTCAGCAATACTACATTCTTGAATTGAGTGGCCAGTTACAACAAAAACAAAAAGAAACAATTTCACAAATTTTGCCAGAGCTTGTTGATCGTGTTGAGTGGATTAGTGAGCTGCCGAATGATTTTTCTGGTGTGGTCATTGCTAATGAGGTGTTAGACGCGATGCCAGCCAAAAGAGTGCGTTATCATCAGGGTAAATTTTTTGAGTTGACCGTGGCGATTGAGCAAGGCTCACTCCAATGGCAAGTGCAAGACAGGCCGTTTAATAGCCCTTTAACGCCATTGCCGAGTGTGTGCGTTGAAGGCTACACAACGGAGGTTAATCAACAGGCCTTAGCTTGGGTTGATTCGCTTTTCCAGGCGATGAAGGGTGGCCTTGTGTTATTGGTTGATTATGGCATGGCACGTAACGAGTACCATCACGAGCAACGCACGGATGGCACTCTTAGATGTTATTATCAGCATAAGGCTAGTGATAATCCATTTGAAAATATTGGCCAGCAAGACATTACCACTTCGGTCAACTTTTCTGACGTTGCAGAACAGGCTTTAGAGAGTGGCTTTGCAATTGCTGGCTATTGTACTCAAGCAATGTTTTTAATTTCACTGGGGATTGACCAATATCTCTTGGATGAAAAAGATATAGAGAGACGCAGCATTCTTGCTCAACAAGTTAAGCAATTGGTTTTGCCTAGCGCAATGGGTGAAAGTTTTAAAGTGTTGGCATTGACAAAAAAACAATCAGTAAAATTGGATGGGTTTAAAGAACAAAACCTAGTCAACAAGCTTTAGTTAATAAAAATTATGGATATTTTCCAAACCACCGTTCTTGCTCTTATTCAAGGACTTACTGAATTTTTACCAATTTCATCTTCTGCACACTTGCTTTTTCCGTCAGAGCTTTTCAATTGGCCAGATCAAGGGCTTGCATTTGACGTTGTTCTTCACTTGGGTACACTCAGTGCCATTGTTTATTATTACCGTTGCAGTCTGCGCTCAATGTCGAATGATTTTTTCCACTCCTTTAAAACAAGACAATTAACCGCAAATGCTAAGTTGGCCTGGGGTGTTCTGCTTGGCACCATTCCTGTTGGCCTTGCAGGCTTCCTGTTTAAGGATTTTATTGAGTTGAACCTTAGATCAATTGAAGTAGTGGCGTATACAACCATTATTTTTGGTTTGTTGTTGGGTTTTTCCGACTGGATTCATCGAAAAAAAGACAAATTTAGAGAGGTGATCAGCTGGTCGGATGTTGTTATTATTGGCGCCTTTCAAGCCATTGCCTTGGTGCCCGGCACCTCGAGATCTGGTATTACTATCACCGCGGCACTGTTGTTAGGTTTGTCGTATAAACTGTCGTTGAAGTTCGCCTTTTTGCTTTCGATTCCCGTTATCATTTTATCAACCCTGTTGATGACGCTAGATTTGACTGCAAGCGCTAACACCATTGATTGGCTTAGTTTATTATTGGGTTTTGTGATTTCTGCCATTGCCGCTTACGCAACCATTTCGGTGTTTATTCGTTTGGTCGACAGGGTGGGGATGCTGCCATTTGTGCTTTATAGATTATTATTAGGAGGTTTGTTATTTCTGCTTTAGACCGACAAGAGATTTTTCGCAAGGACTATACGCCAAGCGCTTATCTCATTGAAACAACCGAACTCAGTTTTGATTTGAGCAATGACGGCACGACCGTCTCTTCGCGTATTGTTTTTTACCAAAACCCCAACACCAAAAACAAGACTACTGAATTGTTTTTGGATGGCGTTGCACTAGACCTTCTTTGTGTCAGTATTGATGGCGGTGCCGCAGAATACGAGCTGAAAGAGGACGGTCTTTTGTTGTCTAATTTGCCTGAACGTTTTGTTTTGGAAATTGACAACCGCATTCACCCAGAGACAAACACCAGCCTTAACGGTCTTTATCAATCCAGTGGTAATTTCTGTACACAATGTGAGGCAGAGGGTTTTAGGCAAATTACTTATTATTTGGACAGGCCCGATGTGCTCAGCGTCTTTACAACGAGAATCACCGCAAATCGCGAAGAGTATCCGGTACTCCTTAGTAACGGTAACTTGGTGGAAGAGTCTGAAACGCACGCGTTATGGCACGACCCTGCACCAAAGCCCTGTTATCTTTTTGCCCTGGTTGCAGGAAAACTTGATTATTTGCAAGACTCCTATACGACCGCAGAAGGGCGTGAAGTGGACTTAAGAATTTATGTTGAGCCACACAATATGCACAAAACCAAATTCGCAATGGCTTCACTGATCAGTGCATTTAAATGGGAAGAGAGTCGCTTTGACTTGTCCTATGATTTGGATATATATATGATTGTTGCGGTTGATGATTTCAATATGGGGGCAATGGAAAATAAAGGTCTTAATATCTTTAATTCTGCTTGCGTATTGGCAAATGAAGAAACCACAACCGACAAAGACTTTATTAATATCGAATCTATCATTGGTCATGAGTATTTTCATAATTGGACGGGTAACCGAGTCACCTGCCGAGATTGGTTTCAACTCAGTTTGAAAGAGGGGTTGACGGTTTTTAGAGATCAAGAATTTACTTCCGATCTTCGCTCGAGATCCATTCAAAGGATCACTGATGTGGTCGCCCTCAGAACGTATCAATTTGCCGAAGATTCTGGCCCGATGGCACACCCGGTGCGGCCTGACTCCTACATAGAAATGAATAATTTCTACACCGCAACTGTCTATAACAAAGGTGCTGAAGTGATTCGCATGATTCACACCATTCTCGGTGAGGATGGCTTTCAAAAAGGCATGCGCCTATATTTCGATCGACACGACGGCGATGCGGTCACCATCGATGATTTTGTCGCCAGTATGGCGGACGCTAATGAGTGCGATTTCGATCATTTTTTGCAGTGGTACTCACGCGCTGGCACGCCAGAAGTTGAAATCGTCGAGGAGTATAACGAGCAGACAAAAACTTATCGAGCAACCTTTAGTCAAAGTAATCAGCAGAGTGCGTTGTGCATCCCTAATGCTTTTGGCCTGCTGGACGATTACGGTAATGAATTGGCGTCCGATGTTGTTATGATTGATGAATTACAGAAAACGCTAGAATTTAGTGACATCAACACCAAGCCTATTGCTTCTTGGTTTAGAGGGCTCTCGGCACCTATCCGTGTCCATTCGAACGCCGCATTTGATGAGAAATTATTCCTTTGTGTTAATGATTCTGACGCCTTTAATCGTTGGGATAATGCACAACAGTTATGGCTTGACTGTATTTTGTTGGCCGACCAGAACAATCAAGAAAAGCTCTTTGGCGCGTTTGCAGGACTGCTTGAAAGTGAAAGTGATTATGCTTTGCTTTCAGAAATATTGAGCTTGCCAAGCGAGAACATATTGCATCAAAGCGTTCCTGCAATTGATGTTGCTGAGCTTCATAGTAAGCGAGAAAACATCATTCAGGGGTTGCTCGAGTCTTTAAAGCCGCTTCTGCTTAGTGCTTATCAAAAGTTAAACGACAGTGTGGCATTTGAGCTTTCACCAGAATCCGTGGGCAAAAGGGCGCTAAAGAATTTGTGTTTGTCTTATCTTGTACAAGGCGGGGAATTTGAATTGGCCTTTGAGCAATTCAACCAAGCCAATTGCATGAGCGACAAACTCTGCGCACTCCAGGCGCTCCTGTTGAGAGAAAACCCATATCGAGAAGAGGTGACCAAGAGTTTTTATTCTCAATATTGTGACGACGTACAGGTAATGGATAAGTGGTTTTCTGTTCAAAGTCTGGCACCAATAATGAATGTTGGGCGATTGAAGGCACTGATGAAGCATCCGCTTTTTGCACTCACAAATCCTAATCGAGTGCGCTCAGTGCTCAGCGCTTTTAGCCAAAATCATATTCAATTTCACACCGATGAGGGTTATCAACTAATGGCGGATAGTGTTATTGAGTTGGATCGTATAAACCCGCAGATAGCTGCGAGGTTGGTGAGTTCGTTTAATCACTGGCGACGCTATAGCTTGGGTTATTCTAAGCTGCAACGAACCCAGCTTGAGCGTATTTGCTCGTTGGAAGATTTGTCGAGTGATGTTTATGAAATTGTCAATAAGGCCTTGGCATAAACTAAATGAATGAGAGAATCCACGCCTTGGCAAAATTGCTAATCGATGACAACTTAACAATATCGGTTGCGGAATCGTGTACTGGCGGTGCCTTGACAAGTGCGCTAACCAGTGTTTCGGGTGCGTCCAGTTACTTTGATCGTGGCTATATTGCATACAGCAATAAAGCCAAAGTCGACATGTTAAAGGTTGATTCTCAAGTCATTGGCACCAAGGGCGCTGTTAGTGAGGCTGTTGCAATTGCCATGGTTAAAGGGGTTGTTGGCCAATCAGACTCCGATGTTGCTGTAGCAATTACGGGTATTGCAGGCCCTACAGGCGGCACAAAAGAAAAACCAGTTGGCACGGTTTGTTTTGGTTTTTGTGTAAAAAACAACTTATCGACAAATACACAGTCTTTTCAAGGCTCTCGAGAAGAGATTGTCAATCAAAGTGTTGATTTTGCCTTAAACCGTCTTATTTCGTCGCTTTGATTCCCGTCCACACAGTTTCGGTTGCGCCAATGATGGATTGGACTGATAGGCATTGCCGTTATTTTTATCGGCTTCTGAGTACGAGAGTGCAGCTCTATACTGAAATGATTACCGCCAAAGCGATTCTTAATGGCGATAAACGCCGTCTTCTTGACTTTAACGCATCCGAGCATCCTCTTGTATTACAACTGGGTGGTAGCGATGCGTTTGAGATGTCGGAGTGCGCTGACATTGCTGAGAAGTGGGGTTATGACGCTGTTAACATCAATGTTGGCTGTCCATCGGAGCGAGTTTTGTCGGGTAGTTTTGGCGCTTGTTTAATGAAGGAGCCAGATTTGGTTGGTGCTTGTGTTGAGAAAATGATGGAAGCGTGCAACATTCCAGTGACGGTTAAATGTCGAATTGGTGTTGACGAGATGGAAAGCTATACACAGTTGAGCGAGTTTATAAAGCGTATTGCTGATAGCGGCTGTCAGCAGTTTGTCGTTCATGCAAGAAAGGCTTGGTTGCAGGGCTTGAGCCCAAAAGAAAACCGCACCATTCCGCCATTAAATTACCCATGGGTTTATCAATTAAAACAAGATTTTCCTGAACTGACTATTTGCATTAATGGCGGCGTTCAAAATACCCTTGAAATTGAGCAGCACTTGTCCCAAGTTGATGGCGTGATGCTGGGTAGAGTAGCCTATCAGCAGCCCTATTTATTGGCGGCAATTGACCATCAATTCTATGGCGAGAATGAGTCAATAAAAAACCGTGAAAATATCTTAATTAAGTATATGACCTACATCCAAAATGAATGTGAAAAAAGCGTGCCAATTAGGTCAATGACCAGGCATATTTTGGGCTTGTATCACGGCGAAAAAAACGCTAAATTATTCCGTCGATTGCTTAGTGGCAAGACGGTTGAACTTAGCCATCTTAGCGAATGGTTAAATATTGTAAAAAATTAGCACAATAGGCTTCTTAGAGATACAAGGACTAAGGTAAAATCCGTTGAAAACCCACTCATTCATCTCGATATTAAACCATGACCGGCGGAAACGACTTTATTGCAAGTATTGATATTGGTACCGATAAAATCGCTGTCTTAGTGGCTGAAAAAGAAGACGATGTTTTGCGCCTTATTGGTCACGGTATTGGCCCTTCTGCAGGGGTTAGAAAGGGCCATGTTTCTGCTGTAGATTCTCTTTCACGCGCCATCTCAAAAACATTAGAAAAAGCCAACAAAAGTTTTAATGGCGAAATCGCTTTAGTACGTGCAAATTTGTCCGATACGCACCTTACGTGTGTTGAGCGAAGTGGTCGTATTCCAATTAATCAAATCGTGGCAAAAGAGGATGTTGATAAGGTACTGGAGGTGGCACGTGCAATTACCACGCCAGCTAACAAAGAAGTGCTCCATGTGATCAACAAAAAGTTCACTTTAAACGAGACTCAAGTCATCGAAAATCCCGTTGAAATGGAGGCTTCTGTTTTAGAATCCGAAGTGCATATTGTTACCGTCTCAAGCTCAAGCATGCGAAATATTGAAAACAGCCTTAAGCAGAGCGATCTCAGTGTCGATAGTATTGTGCTTGATTCGATTGCCAGTTCGCAAGCGTTGTTGACACAAGAAGAGAAAGATGCTGGCGTTTGTTTGCTTGATTTTGGTGCGGGCGTGACCAATTTTTCCGTTTTCCAGCAGGGAGGTATAGTTTATAGCGGCGTCATTCCTGTGGGCGGTAATGATATTACTCAAGAGGTGGCATTTGCTTTTGACACATCATTTGAAGAGGCGCAGAGGCTAAAGGAGCGACACGGTTGCGCTAAAGCGTCAACTGTTAGAGGTGAGCATCTTGTTGAATTTGTTCAGGCAACCAATAAAGATCTGCACCAGCTTTCTAATATAACGTTGTCTGAAGTTGTTGAAGAAGCTTATGTGGATATTTTATCTTTGGTTAAGAATGACTTAAAGCATCGGAATTTGGAAGGCAGTATAAAGGCTGGATTTGTACTGTGCGGTGGTGGCGCTGAAGTGGATGGTTGTGAGGACTTGGTCAGGAGTGTCTTTTCAAGGCGAGTAAAAAAAGGTGTAGTGCAGCGCTCTGTGGTTTCAGGATTGGAGTCAATTATTGGGGACTATCGTTTCAGTGGAGCTATTGGTCTCTTATTACATAAAGAAGATGTACCACAACAGACGCTCGTAAAAGCAAAAGGCGAAGTTGGTATGATGGGTAAAATGAGAAATATATTGATTGGCGAATTCTAGGTTATGGTTAAGCAAAGAACAATTAAAAAAACAGTTAGAGCCCGCGGTGTTGGTATTCATAGCGGAAAAATGGTTAATTTGGCCCTGATCCCCGCTGATGTGAACCATGGTGTGGTTTTCAAAAGAATGGATGCAGGCGGCAAACAAGTTCATGCCCACAGTGCTTTTGTTAATGAGGTGGTTCTATCGACAGGTCTTGAAAATAAAGGCGTCAAGATTTCAACTGTTGAGCATTTAATGTCAGCATTATCTGCCTTGGGTATTGATAATGTCTTGGTGGAGTTAGATTCTTTTGAGGTGCCTATTATGGACGGCTCATCAGCGCCGTTTATTTTCTTGGTGCAATCCGCAGGCATTGAGGAGCAGCATGAGCCCAAACGTTTTATTGTTATTAAAGACACAGTCAGAGTTGAAAATGGCCAATCGTGGGCACAAGTCGAGCCGCACGAAGGCTTTAAAGTAACTCTGGAAATTGATTTTGAGCACAAGAAAGTCAAGGAAAGTGGGCAGAAGCTATCAATTGATTTTGCTGAGCAGTCTTATTTAAAAGAGATATCTAGGGCACGTACTTTTGGTTATTTAAAAGATGTAGAAATGATGCAAAAGCAAAACCTTGCCCTAGGTGCAAGTGTTGATAATGCTATTGCTCTGACCGATGATGATATCCTTAATGAGGATGGCATGCGTTATCACAACGAGTTTGTTAAGCATAAAATTCTAGACATTGTCGGTGACTTATTCTTGTTGGGTAGTAACCTTATTGGTCATTACGAGGGCTACAAAACCGGTCACATGTTAAATGATCAGTTACTTTCAGCTATTTTGTCCCAACCCGGGGCGTACAGCGTTGAAACTTTTGATCAATTATCATCGCCTATCAGTTATTACTCCGAAGACTGGCAAAACGATATTTAAATTAACGGTTTTTTATGTTGTCTTTTTTTGGTGTAAAAACAACCGCAACTCAATCGTTTTTATTAAGCAAAAAGGCTAGTAACGAAGGGTTTTTGGCGCTAGATCTTTGGGTATAATCAGAAAGTTTTAATTATTGATATCAACCATGAAATTAAATGGTGCGCAAATACTGATTAATAGCCTAGAGAGTGAGGATGTAGAATACGTTTTCGGATACCCTGGCGGCGCAGTCCTGCATATTTACGATGCTCTTGAAACGCAAGATGCAGTCAAGCATATTTTGGTGAGACACGAGCAAGGCGCAACACACGCGGCAGATGGCTACGCAAGAACTAGCGGCAAACCAGGCGTTGTCTTGGTTACTTCTGGTCCTGGCATCACTAATGCTGTAACCGGTATTGCAACAGCACATATGGATTCTATTCCTATGGTTGTTATCTCCGGACAAGTGCCTTCGCCACTGATTGGCGGCGACGCTTTCCAAGAGGTTGATGCTGTCGGTATTACGCGCTCTTGTGTGAAACACAACTTTCTAGTTAAAGATATTAAAGATATTGCAGACACAGTGAAACGAGCGTTTCATATTGCAACCACTGGCCGCCCTGGCCCGGTATTGATTGATATTCCTAAGGATATTACTATTGCGCAGATGGCGCCTGAAGTTTACCCTGAAACGGTTGATATTCGCTCTTACAAGCCAACCATGAAGGCCAGCAATCGTCAAATCAAAAAAGCGGCGCAATTGATTGCAAAATCAAAGCGACCAATTCTATATTCAGGTGGTGGCAGTGTTATTGGTAATGCTTCTAAAGAACTAAGAGAATTTACACGGTTATTAAACTTTCCAATTACTCAAACATTGATGGGCTTAGGCGCTTATCCTGGTACTGATGAGTTATCTGTTGGTATGCTGGGTATGCATGGTAACTACGAAGCCAATATGGCCATGCACGGTTCGGACTGTGTTGTCGCTATTGGCGCAAGATTTGACGACCGAATCACCGGCAATCTTGAGAAATTCTGCCCTACGGCAAAAATTATTCATATCGATATTGATCCATCGTCTATTTCAAAAAATGTTGTTGCCGATGTTCCTATTGTTGGCCAAGTTGGGCAAGTACTCTCAGAATTAATTGACGAGTTGAAAGATGTTAAATTAGCCGATATTTCTAAATGGTGGGCGCAAATAAACGATTGGCGTAGTGTGGACTCGCTGGCTTACAAGAGGACTGAGGGCGTGATCAAGCCACAAACAGTTATCGAAGCCTTGTATGAAGTTACTAAGGGCGAGGCTATCGTAACGTCAGATGTGGGGCAGCACCAAATGTGGGCGGCACAATATTACCAATTTGACGAACCTCGTCGCTGGATTAACTCTGGTGGCTTGGGCACAATGGGCTTTGGTTTGCCCGCGGCAATGGGTGCAAAATTGGCCGATCCAGACAGAGATGTTGCCTGTGTAACAGGTGAGGGAAGTATTCAAATGATGCTGCAAGAGCTCTCAACAATGCTGCAATACAGTACACCGGTTAAAATCGTTTGTCTGAATAATGGCTACTTGGGCATGGTTCGCCAATGGCAAGAGTTTTTCTATGAAAAGCGTTATGCGATGTCCTATATGGATGCATTGCCTGATTTTGTTAAATTAACAGAAAGCTATGGGCATGTTGGTATTCGTGTTGAGAAAGAAGACGACCTTAAGCCAGCTTTAATTGAGGCTTTTGCACAAAAAGACAAAACTGTTTTTCTTGATATTTTGACCGATCCAACTGAAAACGTTTTTCCAATGATTCCAGCCGGTGGTGGTCACTCCGACATGCTATTGGCAGGGCGCGATGACATGGTTTCAAAGAATGAAACAGACTTTAACGCGGTATAACTATGAGACATATTATTTCAGTACTTTTAGAAAATGAAGCGGGCGCACTCTCTAGGGTGTCAGGGCTTTTTTCAGCACGTGGATTCAATATTGAATCATTAACGGTTGCACAAACAAATGACCCTGGTCTGTCTCGAATGACAATTGTTAGCTTGGGCAGTGACCGAGTGATTGAACAAATTGTCAAGCAGTTGAACAAACTGATTGACGTTGTTAAAGTGATTGACTTAACAGATCAGGATCACGTAGAGCGTGAACTGATGCTTGTTAAAGTGTGTGTAAAAAAGAAAGATGAGCTTGAAGTTAAACAGTTGGTGGATATTTTTTCTTGCAAAATTGTGGATGTAAGTGATAGAACTTACACTGTCGAAATTGCCGGAAAGACACGAAAACTTAACGCATTCTTAAATGCGCTTGACTTCGCAATAGTGATGGAGGTTTCTAGAACAGGTGTGACAGGAATTTCTAGAGGCAGAACAATAATTTAAAAATTAAGGAATAAGGGTAAAAAAATGAACAGATATTACGACAAAGACGCAGATTTATCCATCATCAAAGGCATGAAGGTTGCGATTATTGGTTATGGCTCACAAGGTCTTGCGCATGCTAACAACTTGAAAGACTCGGGTGTTGAAGTAGTAGTTGGTTTGAGAGCGGGTTCATCATCAGCAGTAAAGGCCGAAAAAAGTGGCCTAGGCGTAATGTCTGTTGAAGATGCAAGTGGCTGGGCTGACTTGGTAATGGTTTTAGCGCCGGATGAATTCCAAGCTGATATTTACACTAACAACATTGAGCCCAACTTAAAGCAAGGCGCGACATTGGCGTTTGCTCACGGTTTAAACATTCACTACGGTTTAATTGAGTCAAGAGCTGATCTAGATGTTATTATGATTGCGCCTAAAGCGCCGGGTCACACCGTTCGTTCTGAGTTTGTTAAGGGCGGTGGTATTCCAGATTTGATTGCTATTCACCAGGATGTATCGGGCAATGCTAAAACAGTGGCATTATCTTACGCCTCTGCAATTGGCGGTGGTCGTACATGTATTCTTGAGACCAGCTTTAAAGAAGAGACAGAGACGGATTTATTTGGCGAGCAGGCGGTACTTTGTGGCGGCACAACAGCGCTAGTTCAAGCAGGTTTTGAAACGTTGGTTGAGGCAGGCTATGAACCAGAAATGGCGTACTTTGAGTGCTTGCATGAGTTAAAGCTTATTGTTGATTTGCTGCATGAAGGTGGTATTGCTACGATGCGCTACTCAATCTCAAACACTGCTGAATACGGTGACGTAACACGTGGCCCTCGTATTGTTACTGCTGAAACAAAGGCTGAAATGAAAAAAATCTTAACTGAAATTCAAGACGGCACATTTACCAAGGAGTTTGTTGCTAATGTAGGCAACTTGCCAGCGCGACGTGAAGTTCAACGTGAACATCAAATTGAGCAAGTGGGTGAGAGCCTTCGTTCAATGATGCCTTGGATCGCCAAAAACAAGTTGGTTGATTAGTCTAAAAATTAAAAACCGCTTATAATCTAGCGTATGGAAAATAATAAGGCTCAAGCCAAAAGGGGTGTTTATCTGCTGCCTAGCATTCTCACTTCTTTCGGCTTGTTCTGCGGTTTTTATGCCGTTATAGCCTCCATTAAGGGGGATTTTACAATTGCTGTAATGGCAATTTTCTTCGCCATGCTTTGGGACGCTCTTGATGGTCGAGTGGCTCGCATGACTAACACTCAAAGTGCTTTTGGTGCCGAATACGATTCGATGGCCGATTTGATATCGTTCGGTGTTGCG
>Ga0302119_10000766_pt1 | contig 14533 bp, 14 predicted proteins | sample AG5_Tmax_MG_FD_203114 | JGI IMG/M metagenome (GOLD analysis project Ga0302119, IMG submission 203114) | Marine microbial communities from Western Arctic Ocean, Canada - AG5_Tmax | ecosystem: Environmental > Aquatic > Marine > Oceanic | place: Canada: Western Arctic Ocean | collected 2017-10-01 | reverse complement strand
CCCCATTGAATACCGCAGTCTTCGAGAATTCCCCAACACCACGGGTGATCTCTGTACTGAACCGGTTACCCCGCTCCAGGATATCCTTAACGGACACTTTGATCGTGGGTGAGGTGGTAGTGAGCGTCGTCGCACACACCGATGACGTCAGTCCAGAGCTGGACCGGCCTTCACCGTGACCATAGTTACAGTAATGCCGCTTACCCCACGTGGCTTTCGACTGGCCGCCTGAATTGGCGTTATAGGCCGCTAATAAATCACCATACTTGTTGACATAGGTCGAGAAATTGGATTGCGGTTCAACCGCCGTATTAAAAACCAACTCTGCCTGTACATTCTTGTAAACAAAAATGTGATCCGGTTCGTTGGTTAATTCTTTTAACTTGCAACAAATGTAGGGGCCAATCCAATATTTGATGGGGCGACTATGCGGGTAGGTGGTTTTACCTCGATAACTGTAGATCAATTGTCCGTTCTGATAAATCCTTAGATAACCATCCGTACCGGTGGATTGATTCGTTTCGATCCTAAAATTGTTCCAGCCCTGCCCCATTCTACCGAGAGCTGTGTAAATATCGTTTTGAGATGCCGGGTTGGCACCATGGTTTCCCAATGACTGAATTAAATTCATTTCATTGGTTTTCGGATTGATATACAACGCAACTGTCGGCACCGTGTGTGTTTTACCATCGGACCACGGTTTAATTTCGAAAAAGTTTATATAGCCACCCTGAGTAGGGTCGCCGTGAGCTAACGGTTTACGAACACTAAATTGATAACGCAGATTTCTATTCTTATCAAACTTCTGATGACTTCTTGCTTGTGCCCTTCGAATATATCTATCGCAGTCGTCTATAAATGTACTGTCCGGATTTCGTACACAATCATTGATTCTAAGAGTGGTCTCAATCGAACCCCCTTGGCGTAACAGTGTTCTGGAGATGCCGCCAGTTGAGGTAGCGTCCCATTGCTGCCCTGCCCAAACCCAATTACTGTTCCAAGCATCATTCGCGCCTACATCGGAGCTTATACAAAAGACAACTGCGCCAATGAATTGGATCAATTTCATGATTGGATAGTAAAAAAATACTACAGCGAACTACCTATTTATAGGAATCTTTACCCCCGATACCCAGTGTCTGAGGTCATGGGTTCAAAAACTCTCAATCCCTGCTCTGCTTCGGATAGATTCAATTTCTTGGTGAGAGCGCGCCGAATTTCTTGATCACCTTTATCAACTCGGCAGTCAGCGCATAACTAAAGACACTTCATCATTCGGACTTCACTTTAAGCGCTTTTAATACTGTCTCGGGCATCATCGGCACATCAACCCACACGCCAATCGCATTATGCACCGCCTGACATATTGCTGGGCCTGCGGCAGCGGCTGGAGATTCTCCAGCGCCACGAGCACCAAATGGACCAACTGGATCCTCAGACTCTACAAAGAAAACCTCTACATCTGATGGAAAATCTCCGCTTCGGAGTACTTTATAGTCAAGCAAGCTATCGTTCAAAATCCGCCCGTCATTTTGATCAAACTCAATACCCTCATAGAGTACAAAACCAGCACCACATATTGCTCCGCCTATAACTTGGTTCTTGAGAACATTCGGATTCATCACGGTCCCACTATCCTGCCCAGCCAGGTAATCGGTAATCTTTATTTCACCGGTCTCAATATCCACCTCAACCTCTGCAAATTGGGCCGCCCATTGCCGTGCAAACGCAATAGTTGGTGGCATCACGCTGTTTGGTCGCCCGGTAATAACGCTAGTCTGAGACAAAGAGTCAGAACATAAGACATTCATCATCTCGTCCAACGGGATCCTCGGATGATTGTCGGGATAATCTCGCACCTGCACAACGCCTTCTGCAATGTCCAGCTCATCTTCAGATATACCATTAAAAAATTCTTGCGATGCAATTCTGAACAGCTGTTTCTTTGCATCGCGACATGCTTCGCGGGTGGCCCAGCCAGTTCTGAACATGGTCGTACTCGCAGATGAACCAGAGGCCCAGGGCACAGAATCGGTATCCCCTGTAACAATACTGACTCTATCTAACGATACGCCCATCTCTTCAGCTGCCACCTGCGCGAGAGTCGTTTCGCTACCTTGCCCTTGCCGACCACAAGCACTGAACACGTTGATACTGCCATCAAGGTTTACACGTACCACTGACGAGGTATTGCCACCAAATTCGACACCGCAGCAATGAGCACCCGTACCCACGCCCACACCACGATATTTAGAGCCGTTGACAGACGCCGGTACACCCCAGCCCTTCCATCGGTCAGCCCAGCCGAATTTATCAGCACCCTGTATCAGTAATTCGTGAGTCGATCCACTCGATAAATGAAACATCTTCGGCCAATCTTGCTTCTGTTCATCTGATAACGCATTAAGGTATTGCGACAGCGTTCCTTTCATGTGGCCACGCGGTTCCTGCATACGAAGCAGCTGACCTGATTTAAGCTGATTCTTGATCCGAAATTCGACGGGATCAATGTCAACTTTGGCAGCACACATATCAGCCAACCGCTCGACTGCCAAACCCATCGTAATGTCTCCAACAGCACGCATACACCCAGAGGTGACTAAGTTCGTGTTAACGCCCCGGACCCGGTAATCGCCGTTAAGTGCTCCTCCCCATAGATCGACACAAAAGAAATACACATCTGTTTTAAAACCATAGGCTCCGTTGTCCATGAGATGCGAAAAATTCGCGAGTGTTAACGTACCATCCTTCTTTACACCCATCTGGCCCCGAGTGATTTCCATGTGCCGACGTTTTACAGTTGCCATGCACTCTTGACTCGTTAGTTCGATCTTCACTGGTTTTCGGACCTTCTTGGCGAGCAAGGCCGTGACCATCATAAAGTTATTGCTCCACCATAATCCGAAAGAACAACCAGATGGCAATGCGATTACACGTACGTTGCTCATCGGCATCCCAAATGCTTCATGAATGCCTGATTGCAACTCAGAGGGTGTTTGTGAAGACGTCCACATCGTTACCCTGTCACCATCCCATTCACAGACACATGCATTTCTGCCGATTCCGGCATAGTTCTGGGATTTGTACCGCATTTCGATGTCGAAAATGTAATCAGCCTCAGCAGTACCCTGCTCTAGATCACCCCATTCAACAACATACTCGTCACGTACATTTCCTTCCTCACGGACCTGCGGCGCATCTTGGAGCAATGCCTTCTCAACATCTAACACTGCCGGCAAGAGTTCGTATTCGACTTCGATCAACTCAAGGGCCTGCTCTGCAATTTCCACTGTGCTAGCGGCCACAGCGGCAATCTCATCCCCCACAAAACGCGCAGTACCATCCAGCACTTTTCCGCGATAGTTATCCCACACTCCCATCCAATTCAAATCGGGTGCATCTTCATGTGTCACGATGCCTAAGACACCCGGCAGGGATTCTGCCTTACTAGCATCTATCCGCTTGACTCGGCCATGCGGAACTGTGCTTCTTAGAATCTTGCCGTGCACCACGCCTGGCACAGTAAAATCAACACCATACTTAAGTGATCCGGTAACTTTTTCGCGAGCATCTAAGACAGGCACACTCTTGCCAACAACTTTTCGATCCTTCGCGACCTGCTGTTCGTTCATGAAATTCATGATAGATACCCCTTTCGGTATTGTGATCGACTCAAGTCATTTACTCGTACGACGGTGTTGTATCCTATCTCTGTTCATTCCTAAGCATCTCCGCAGCTTTAAGAACGGATTTGACGATCCATGGGTAAGCGCCACATCGACAGATATTTCCGCTCATGGCTATCGAGACTTCCTCTTCGGTTGGGTTGGGATTTTCATCGAGAAATGCCTTCGCTGTCATAATAAATCCTGGCGTACAAAAACCACACTGAAATCCCTGCTCATCGATGAAGGCTTGTTGTATTGGATGGAGATTATTGTAGTCTCCTATACCTTCCACAGTAGTGAGCTCATGATCTTCTCCCTGGCGACCTAGCATCAGGCAAGCCGTACAAGGAATTCCATCAACTAAAATTGTACATGAACCACATTCACCCTCTCCGCAAGAAACTTTGACGCCGATCAAACCTAACTTTTCGCGCAAAACATCAGCCAGCGTCTCATGGGCCTTAATCTCAACTTCAAAGTCTTGTCCATTTACATTGAGCATATAAGTCATCAAAAGTTCTCCAGAATTTCTATACAGCGACCGATTGACCTCTGCGTCATAACTGAAGTCATGCTGGTACGGAATTCCTGGCTCGCACGTATGTCAGAGATCGCTCTAGCTGCCATGGATGCCTGCTCACCTGCTACTTGGACCGACCCATTTGCAAGCTCGTCCAAACGAAGACCAGTCAATGTTTTCTCCGCATCGATTGCCCGTATTGCCGTTGGTCCCACGGCACCTAATGCTATTCCAGCATACTGGACTGTTCTGGCATCATCCAGCCGAAGACACACAGCAGAACTTACCAACGCAATGTCCACGACGGTTCGTGCAATCCGGTTGTAGGACGCTGCTAGTTTTTCGTTGACGTGAGGCACTAAAAACTCTGTAACCATTTCATCATCAGTCAGTACCGTCTGGTTGACACCGGTATGAAACTCTTCAAGTGGTATAACACGCTCTCCTTCAGAGCCGCGCAACCTCACCTGGGCACCCATAGCGATTAGCGGTGGTGTTAAATCCGCTGACGGGGACGCGTGACAGAGATTACCCCCAACTGTTGCAATCGTTCGAGTCTGCTTTGTATTCATAAGCCTCGCCGTTTCGCCAAGAACAGTGAGCGCTGAGTTTAGACCCGACCTGAGATCGAGATCATCAAGAGTGGCCATCGCTCCAATCCGAAGGGCAGAGCTATCCATCTCGATAAATCGCAGGGCTTTGATGTAGGTAAGATCAATGCAGTAGTCAAAATCAACCGCGCGACGCTGCCAGAGCAACATCATGTCTGTACCACCGGCCCAGAATCTGCCTCGCGACCCATGCTCAACCTTCATATCAATGGCTGCCTCGACGGACTCCGGACGGAGGTACTCAAAGTGCCTTGTCATCTTTCATTTCCCCCGGCTAGTAACATTTACAAAGCAACGCATATCCTCAAATACAGTATCAGGATGCATAACAAATATTCTTGGTACCCGATAAACTGAAAGGCCAAGTGTACTCACCTTTAATTGACCCACCAAGCGGGATGATTGAGCGGATTATCTAGCCAAAATGACAAATGACCAACGAGCCACATTATATGGCTAGATGCACCGATAGTCGTCTCCAAGACTGACCGGCCTCCGTTAACTGGTACAGCTTGGATGTTAGTGCAAAGCTAGTCTTTGCTCCATCTGGAGAATGGTTCCCGGGACGGACGTTAGCTCAAAGCGATATGTGGTCTGATGGTCTTGCTAGTGGAGCGCTTTGCTTTCACACGACAGGGGTCGATACTCACAGCCACACATTGTGGAGCCATGCTGCACTGATTGTCATGCCAGGTAGTTTGCTGATTTCTTCTGGTCTCATGTTTGTTGGCTGGTTTGTTTTGGCGCTTATCGGCTTGTTTTTCTGGAGGGCTTGTACCGACTGCTCAACTTTCCGCATAATCCACTCCCGCCTGCTGTTATCTGGCAGCTCGCCTAATCACCACCAGCTGTCATATCTTAATTGGTAGTCTTTACCATGCTCAAAATTACTGATCTTTCCTTGCGACGTGGTAGCCGCCTATTGTTAGAAAATGTTGAACTTGATGTGTTCCCAGGTCAGCGAATGGGCCTGACCGGTGCTAACGGCTCCGGTAAGTCCAGTCTATTTGCCGTCATTGCCGGACGACTAGAGGCAGACCAGGGCAACGTAACGTTGCCTCGCGACACCCTGATTACCGAGGTGCTGCAGGAAACTCCCGATTCAAATCGCACGGCCATCGACTACGTTATTGATGGCGATCAACTCTATCGATCCCTTGAACTCAAGATTGCACAAGCAGAACACGACGACAACGGCACTCTACTAGCAACCCTGCATAGTCAGATGGACGACATAGATGGGTTTCGAGTCTCAGCTCGCGCCGGCCAGCTGCTGCATGGATTAGGCTTTACTGCAAAAGAACAAAGTCAGGGTGTGAATACGTTCTCTGGCGGTTGGCGCATGCGCCTTAATCTCGCCTGCGCACTCATGACACGGGCTGATTTACTATTGCTTGATGAGCCTACAAATCACTTGGATCTCGACGCTATGGTCTGGCTGGAACGATGGCTGTCTAGTTATATCGGAATTGTGCTCGTAATCTCTCATGATCGTGAATTTCTTGATCGCTCAGTCACCCGCATTGCTCACATTGAGAACCGTACGATTCAAGTCTACGAAGGAAACTACAGCCTGGCAGAAGAGCGTCGGGCCGCATGGATTGAAATTCAAAATAAACAACACCTGCGTCAGCAAAAACAAGTTCGTCACATGCGATCCTATATCGATCGATTTCGTTACAAGGCCTCAAAAGCGAGACAAGCTCAGAGCCGTTTGAAAGCACTAGAACGTCTGGACATTATTTCACCGATTCATCAGGAAAACGGATTTGTCTTCGAGTTCGAAACGCCGGACCACTCTCCACATCAACTGGTCGACCTCAAAGGAATCAATGCCGGTTATGACGACGTTGTCTTATCAAACGTCAACTTTCGCCTTTCAGACGGTGACCGTATCGGCTTACTGGGAAGGAATGGCGCTGGCAAAACTACTTTGATGAAGACTCTCGCGGCCCAACTCCCTCCCCTTCAGGGTGAATACACCAGCGATTCCAAATTGCGCATTGGTTATTTTGCGCAGCATCAGCTGGAACTTTTGAATCCACAGTGGTCTCCCCTTGATCATCTAACGGACCTTGCACATCAACAAACTGAACGCTCCCTGCGTGCATTCCTTGGGCGTTTCGGGTTCTCTGGTGACGCGGCGACGGAACCAGTTGCGATCCGCTCTGGGGGAGAAAAAGCGCGCCTGGTGCTGGCGTTGATTGTTTACCGCAAACCCAACTTGCTGCTGCTGGACGAGCCGACTAACCATTTAGATATTCAAATGCGTGAGTCCATCTCATTCGCGCTTCAGTCCTACGATGGCTGCCTAGTCGTTGTCGCCCATGATAGACACTTGCTACGGCTAGTCACTGACGAGCTCTGGCTGATAGACGATGGTTCTCTTCGTCCCTTTGATGGCGATCTTGATGACTATGTGAACTGGCTTCGCCATCAGCAAAAAGGAACCGGTAAGCACATAGAGCGTCAACTGGATGAAGAAATCAACAAAGGAAAAGATACCGGTGTAACAGCCGAGCAAATCACTCGGTCGTCAAAATCTGCCCGACAAGAAAGGGCAAAACAAAGGGTAAAGGTCAAACCGCTTCGCGCCAGTCTAGATAGAATCGAAAAACAAATCGCGAAGGCAACCGAAGTACAGCAGCGCATTGAACAAGAACTAGCGGAACCGGAGATCTACGACGAAGCCAATCGAAGTCAGTTACGTGAATTATTGTTCGATCAAGCGCGAAACGCACAACTTCATCAAGAGTTGGAAGGTCATTGGTTCGCAGCCTCAGAATTACTGGAACAGGCTGATAACTCCGCCTAGTTCCCTCGAATGGGATTCCCAATTTTCAATCCTAAGTGAAATACCTTCGCTACGCGGGGCGGGGTTTCACAATTAAAGTGCTTGTCGTCACAAAGACCTCTTCACCCTCCTGATTGCTCAATTTGGAGATGTAGCGAACAAAGCCCAAATCCGGTTTGCTCTTCGACACACGACTTCCCTTAATTTCGAGCTGCCCGCTCAATTGATCACCAGGCCGCACAGGTGTCGGCCAGATCATTTCTTCATGACCAGGCGAACCTAAGGTTGTCTCATAACATAGGAACGCCTTATGCATCAGTCGAAGCCAGACCAAAGCTGTCAACCAACCGCTGGAAATAATACCCCCAAATACTGTTTCTTGAGCCGCCTGGTCGTCGATGTGGAATGGGAAAGGGTCGTACTGTCGTGAAAACTCTATGATCTCATGGTGTGTGACGTCATACGTTCCAAGATCAAATACATCTCCCGCTGTGTAGTCTTCGGCATATCGAATGTTCACTTTGTTAGAGCCTCCGCCTGTTTATACCTGGACTCGTTAAGTACATCACTTACGCTTTGATTGACTTGAATCAATAACCACATTTTCGAACTGGTCAGAATCAGCGTGCTTTACATACCACTCCCAGCGGACACCGTCTGGCCCATCGACCCATATCTCGGTTTTCTCGGCATAACAACACTGAGTTTCATCGATACCGGTGGTCACCATACCTGCTCGAGTCAGCCGGTCCTCGGTTGTAAGCACCTCTTCCGTGGTCTGCACCTCTACACCCAGGTGATTGATGCTGCCGCCTTTACCTTGATTCTCGAATAAGACCAGCTTCAGCGGCGGCTCGGCAATTGCAAAGTTCGCATAACCCGGTTGCACCTTGGCAGGCACTGCGTCAAATAATCGTGAGTAAAAATCTATAGCCTCATCAAGATTTTCGACGTTGATCGCGAGTTGTACTCGACTCATGGTTGTTTCACTCCTCAAACAGTTGCAAGCAAGAAAACAATGACAAACAGGCGTTTCATACTACTATCCTGTTCCTTTTACAGGAGCGATAAAATACCTCCTAAGACAAACTAAAGAAAGCCCCGCCTTTATTGGGATGTATTTTGTGTCTAACGTGTGGGGTCAAACGAACCAGAAAAGACAACGATAAGCAATTAGGGCACCTATAAATATAGGGAGAACACTCCGCCTATAGTACTGGCCCCTCACTTCACTCAGCGGAGCTCGCTGGTTCAAATCTAACCGCACCCACCATTTTTCGCTGATTTTAGGCTGATTTTTCTAATCCATTCATACTCTGAATGTGTCGTGTGCTGAATATCTTATGTGAGCCACTACATCGAGTTGCGAACCTCGTCCGAATCTCAGTTTGATGCTGGGTTTATAATTACGATTCTCCTAGATACCTTCGCTACGAGGACTCCTGCATGGCAATTACCAGTCTACCGACCCAACCAGTGATGTCAGACGCCGAATGGGAAACACGATGTGACTTGGCCGCGCTCTATCGCATATTTCACCACCTGCGAATGACCGATCTGATTTATACCCACATGACAGCTCGTATCCCGGGAGAGAAAGACACGTTTTTGATCAATAATTATGGGGATATGTTCGACGAGGTGACAGCATCTTCGTTAGTCAAAATGGATTTTGAAGGTAACGTCATTGGCGATCAGAATAGTTACAATGAAGCCGGATTTACCATCCACAGTGGTGTCTACAAAGCACGACCAGATGTTACGTGCGTGGCCCACACGCACACGAACGCAGGTGTCGCCATATCCATCACTAAGCAGGGCTTGCTGCCCATTAGCCAGGATGCCGCGGTAGTCATAGATGACGTCGGCTATCACGATTACGGCACCCCAGCGGGTCAGGCAGAGTGTGACGCTCTCGGACGCAGTTGCAAAGAGTTCAACTGCGTCATATTGAGAAACCACGGTCTGTTAACGCTGGGCACAAGCATCCCGGCTGCCTTTCTACGCATGTATTTTTTTGAACACGCCTGCTCTGAGCAGGTTGCAGCTACGTCTCTCAATACCGAACTAACACCGATAGATTCGAAAGTACTGGAAGACGTAAAGCAGCGTTATGGAACCTATCGTGCCAACGATGATTTTGGCAAACTGGAATGGAGCGCCATGATCCGTTTGCTTGAGAGAAACGGCGCTCAGTACAAACAATAGTAGCTAACAACTATTGACCGCTATGCGGGGATCCATTTGCCCGTTAGCTTTCACCGACAAATGCGATGGCTTCGATCTCAACCAGCATGGTCGGATCTGCAAGGTGTGCCTGTACTGTGGTGCGCGCCGGCGGCATCTCTCCAAATATTCGTGAAAAGACATCGTTCATCTTCTGAAAGTCTTCGATATTTTTCAGGTAAACCGTACATTTAAGAACATCCTCAGGTGAGGCACCTCCTTCGGCAAGAACTGATAGCACATTGTGCAGGGTCTGCTCGGTTTGTGCGACAACATCACCGATGCCAGTGACTTCACCGGTTTCGTCCCACGCCACCTGTCCGGCGGTAAATACGAATCCACCCCCCGCTGTACCCGGGGCATAGGGATAGGTGGGTCTTGGCTGGAAGTTAAGATGAGTTGGGCACAGCGTTTTTTTCGGCATTGTTCTCGTCCTGGCAGGACCATAGGAGTGAACCAGATATACAGGTTTTGTCAGCATATAGAAAGAAGATGAATGCCCCTTTTCGCCCGTGTACTAACCTAATCTCATACATATTCACCATTCGCCACAATTAAAGCTGCCAATCACGATGACTCCAGGTATCTGGGGTATGATCTAAATACGTAGTAAGTATTTAGTTACTGTAATCATGTAATTGCATTCGGACTTAATCTATAGGAGAACAATAAAATGTCGGTTTACCTAATGACTGAGGCTGTAGTACACGATGTTGAAGCCTACGAAAAATATAAAGAACAGGCACCACAGTATGTGGCACGCCATGGCGGAGAATACTGTTGTCGAGGTGGAGAGGTCGATGTCCTAGTAGGTGACTGGCATCCAGATCGGATCGTCATGTTGAAGTTTCCATCACGAGAAGCACTTGATGCGTTGGCGTCTGACCCTGACTACAGACCATGGAAAGAACTCAGGGAGTCACTTACCACAATTAAGACACAGATTATTCTCGAAGGGGTTTAAACAGAAAATAAGAATCCACAACCAATATCCGTGTTGGAACAATAACCGACTCTACTGACCGTAACGACTCCAAGAATAGTTCTGCCCTATTAAAGATTACTATGACCCAAATTCATATGCTCACAGTCGAACCTATGACTAAGGACAGCTTTAAACCCTTTGGTGAAGTTTGGTCTGCATCTGAAAAACCTTCTGACCGACGCATTTTGTTCCCGACTTCATATAGCCACGATGGCCAATCGACCGTTCACGTGATTTGGCAACCTCAAGGCGGACTAAGATTCGACCAGCTCGAACGACATTTCGGAGTTACACAGAGTTTTGTTCAATTGTCCGGAGGTTCAGCTGTCGTATGTGCCGCAGCCCCGACTGACCCAGAAAACCTTTATGATATTCCACGACCTGACGATGTGCGTGCTTTCCTGATAGATCCCAGCATAGGCTACTCTTTCAAGCGCGGGACCTGGCATTCGCTGAACCGTCATGTTCTGAATCAAGGCGGGGCGACATTTCTAATTTTGAATTCGAACCCCAATCCGACCCAGGTGATTAACTATCAGACCGGCGCTGGTTACTTATCGAAAGACCTTGACGTGGATCAGAATCCGGAAATTCTGAGTAACACAAATGTGTCTGGCATCGAATTTGAGATTGAAGCATGACGACTTATCGCCGGAATAATATGAGTTCGGCTAGATAATAGGATGCTAGGTTAACCCTATCGGCAAGGGCGTTGGAGAGAGTTTCTCCTACTTGGACTACGCTGAAACTGGATCTATTCCTGTTCTCTCCAGTCCATTCAGGTCCGTTTGCGTGGAGTTAATGCCTGATCATTAAAGGGTTAATCGGACTATATGGCAGAGCCCTCTGCTTTGGGAGGTAGGGACCGGAAGTTCAGATCCAGCCGTGCCCAACATATTCCACTACTTTTAGGTCAAATTCGCTAGCCCCTTCCGACTTCGAATTTGTCGTGTGCCGAAAATCCAGGACGATCCCACTGCCTTTTATGAACCTCTTCAGTTGTCCACAAATTCATTCGCGTCTTACGAAACAAACTTCCAGTAGGTGTCCTTTTTAGTTACCAAGCCATCCTCGAACTCCCAGAGATCACAACCAAGATACTCAAATGCCGCTCCATCTCCTGGTGTACCCCGAACGATCCATTCCGAAATAGCCTTGGTTTCGTCACATACCCAGTGGCGCATTTCCTCCCATCTCATGTCGGGAATCTCAACGTAGCGTGCTCGCAACACAGTACTAATTTCCTCTTTACCTATACAGCGCCGGCCCTCCGGTGCATTGGGCCCTCGTGCCATCAGCCAGACACAGTCTGTGGAAAAGTGGGAAAGAATCCCGTCCACATCCTGTTGGTTAAATCCCTGACAAATCTGTTCAAGATAGTCGATGGTTATAGGTCGAGACATAATTTTCTCCTGATTGTCAACATTGCGCATTTCAAATGTGTTCAATATTACGCTTGTCAGCCGAGGTTTGTTAGCGGTAGGATTGACAGCCTTGGCGCCCTATCTTAGGGTCGCGCAACTTACCAAAACAATAAGGAACCGTAATGACAATTTTGAAAACATTAGTCTTGACCCTTGCCGCCATATTTGCGATGAGCAACTTCGCAGCGGCTGAAACAGTAGTTCCAAATACTGGGAATGGATATAGTGCCGTAACCTCTTCAACAGTGACCCCGTTAGCGGATGGCTCCACGTTGATAAAGCAGACGACTCATGATGTCTGGATTGAAAATCCAAACGCAGCAAACTTTCCTGCTGAGAAAGCAGCTGATTGCCACGGAACTTTGTTGTTATCAGCACAAGGGGCGCCTATAGCGTTTAGAGGTACTTGTACAACAACTGACATTGACGGAGATACTTTTATAGCAACAAATGGTGCAGCGACCCCTGATTTTAGTGACTGCGCTTGGGTCATGCATGGTGGAACCGGTAAATATGCTGGTGTCACAGGTAGTGGAACATGTGCGCAGGGTGGACCTTTCACTATTGATGGTAAGAACTCCAAGTTCTCATGGACAGGAGAGTGGGTACTACCGTAAGACAATTAGGATAATCGAACGTAAAAAGCCCTGCTTCTAGCGGGGCTTTTTTTGAAAAGCACAGGATAGATTCTCTGATAAGCTAAAAATCATACCTCCTCCCACAGTAATTAAGCGCGTTCCTTAGCCACTTCTGAATCATCATTCTCTATTGCTCAACCACACACTCCAAAAAAACGCGGCCCTTCCATTTTGATCAGTCCCTTCACTCCCTTTCTTGGGCTCCGACTTGGGTTGCTTCTATATTACCTAGTGCTCGACAATTTAAAGTGATCTGACCTTTAGGCTTCTTGTCATACTAATCGTCTACCGTTTGAGCGATTAAGATTGCGATTTGATCATTGTTTACTACACCCAAAATACCCTCCACGTTATTAGAATGTCATTGACATGAAAGAAGTTGATCTATACCCGCCTGTAAAACACTTCCTCACCCAACAAGGCTACGAGGTAAAAGGTGAAGTACAACATTGCGATGTAATCGCCGTTCGGGGAGACGAGCCTGTTGTGGTCATTGAACTGAAATTATCAATCAATATGACCGTTGTGCTACAGGCCGTCGACCGACTGCAAATCTCCGATACTGTATATATCGGCGTGCCCAAGGGCATTGGGATGCTGAAGAGGCAGCGTAAACAGATCGTCAAGCTCTTGCGTATGCTTGGTCTCGGCCTGATGGTTATAGACCCAGCCGCAGCGCTAGGTAGTGTTGATGTTTTGTGTGATCCCGGTGAATACAAACCGCGCCAGGCAAAACAGAGAAGACATCGACTACTGGGTGAGTTCATGCATCGAGTTGGCGATCCCAACGCTGGTGGTAGTACTGTGCGACGCGGCATCATGACAGCCTATCGCCAGAAAGCACTCGCTATTGCCGCATACTTACAAAAACACGGCGACACTAAAGCCGCTGTTATCGCGAAATCGTTGGCCGAGCCAAAAACCAGAACAATTCTATATGACAACGTCTACGGCTGGTTCGATCGCCTAGGCAAAGGGGTCTACGCGCTGTCTCCGCGAGGAGAAACTGAGTTTTCCAAATGGTTAACTCATGATCAAACTGCAGATTGAATTGACTATCAACAGGCTATCATTCGGCACGAGCCACCCCCGGGGTCAATTCTCGCTGAAAGTCGCATCGACTGATCAGACAACAACATAACCAGGATACCGTTCAAATGAAACGCTTTGCAGAGGCTTGTGACCGTAACCAGACTCCGATCCTGGAGGTGCTCAAAGAAATTCTGCCGGACACGAGCAAGGTTCTCGAGATTGGCAGTGGAACAGGTCAACACGCCGCATACTTTAGTCGTTCTCTACCCCACCTTGTCTGGCAGCCGAGTGATCTTGCTGAAGCCCTACCCAGTATCGATGCCTGGCGCGAGGAATCCTGTACGCCGAATCTGGGTCCTCCCATAGTGATCGATCTGTTGGGCAACAACGAGGACTTGAGCAAAGTCGATGCCATCGTGTGCATCAACATCATCCACATCGTGGCTTGGGCAGGCGTTGAACGTCTGTTCAATATCGCCGCCAACGTCCTCAACCCTAAGGGTATATTGTACTTTTATGGGCCATACCGTTATCCCGACCGCACGCTTGAACCCAGCAACGTCGCGTTCGACCGTTGGTTAAAAGAGCACAATCCCGTGAGCGGGATCAGGGATTATGCAGCTGTCGAGTCGCTC
>Ga0302119_10000765_pt1 | contig 14541 bp, 10 predicted proteins | sample AG5_Tmax_MG_FD_203114 | JGI IMG/M metagenome (GOLD analysis project Ga0302119, IMG submission 203114) | Marine microbial communities from Western Arctic Ocean, Canada - AG5_Tmax | ecosystem: Environmental > Aquatic > Marine > Oceanic | place: Canada: Western Arctic Ocean | collected 2017-10-01 | reverse complement strand
GCCTGCCTTCGACAAGGAGGGTTAAGTCGTAACAAGGTATCTGTAGGGGAACCTGCAGATGGATCACCTCCTAAGAAACTCGGAAACCGGGGGTCGGGGCGGCTTAGGCTGCCCCGGCTCCCACCTAGATATCACAAACCTCCTGAAATGGTGCTTTTTCTACATCTAGGCGAAGGTATATACCTACTACATCGCGTCAAAGGCACATGCAGCGATTACTCGCTTCAACAATGATGCTGTTAATGATGACTGCAGCCCTCGCGGGCTGTTCTGGCTCTGACGTCACCCAAGATGACGTCGATGCCGCAAGAGAAGAAGGCAGAGCTGCTGGTATTGCAGAAGCTACGCCAGTGAGCACTCTGGACACGATCATTGATCGTGGCACCATGAAGTGTGGTGTGAAGGAGTCCCAGTACGGAATGGGATACCTAGACGCAGCTACTGGTGTTCGCTCTGGATTGGACATATCCTACTGTAGGGCAGTCGCAGCAGCACTCGGACTGAATCCAGCCAATGACGTGGAGTACATCCCCGCCTCTGGATCGGACAGATTCGAGAAACTAGCCGCTGGCACCATCGACGTGCTGATCCGCACCACGACTTGGACAACTAGCCGTGACGCAGACCTGAACGCCGACTTCGCTGGCATGAACTTCTTCGATGGACAAGGCATCCTGATCCGCGAGGACAGGTTCGCTGCAGCTGCATCAGGCAACTCGGCATCTGCACTTGACCAAGCAAACATCTGCGTTGGTATCGGTACTACTACCGAAGGCAACATGCAGGACTGGTTCTCCTCCAGGGAGATTTCATTCACGTCCGTGCCCGTAGCTGACGCCGCTGAGGCGACTGCGAAGTTCATCGACGGTTCTTGTGACGCCTTCACTGGCGACATGTCCGCAATGGTTGCAAAGAAGTGGCAACTTGATACCGATAATTCAATGGGAGGCGTCGACATCTGGATTGCATCCGAGCTGATGTCCAAGGAACCCTTGGGCGCAGCAACACGCGACATGGACTCCGACTTCAAGGACGTCGTGGCTTGGGTCTGGTACGGAATGGTTACTGCAGAGGAGATGGGCGTAACGTCCGGAAACTACGCAGCCAAGGCCGTATCAGCCTGTGCCGTGAACGACGCTGGCTCAGCAACTGATCCAGGGATGTGCCGCCTACTGACCGAGAACCTCGGTCTGGGTACTGCAACCAACATGCTTGATGGTGATTGGATGCAGGACGTCCTAGAAGCCGCCGGTAACTACGGCGAGGCCTATGACGACGCATTCTGCGACGGCACCTACGACGGTATGAGCGGATCCGACGCCATGATGGGCTGCCTGATCTCGCGCTCTGGTACACTGAACGCCCTCGTTTCCGAGGGTGGCATCCAGTACGCACCAGCAATGCGCTGATTACTAAAGATCAGCAATTGCGGAACTACGAAAGATTCCGGGGGGGGTTTTACTCCCCCGGGATTCTAAAATTCAAATGAATAGCAGCGTACATGTGGTAGAATGATTCTTTCTAACATTCTAATTTATGCAGCCTTTCTCGCACTTCCCGGAATCGTACTAGTCCGGTTCTCGAGTAAGCCTGAACAGAGAGTTTCGAATGCTGCAGTGCTGCTAGGGCTCCTGTACGTCATTCTAGAGGGACCCTACGTGGATAATATCCTCCCTCCTTACGTGGATATCCTCCCTCCTCTACCATTCTTCACACTCTTTGCATCCTTGTTAGTAATCGGGATTTATACTTGGAAATTGGATAGAGGAGGTGTACCTAATCCTATTGATGTAGCCGAAATCGGGCTCCTGAGGGGAGTGTTCAATCTCATTCCTGGCATAGAATTGAGAGGCTCAGGAACTGTGAGATGGTTCCGCATTGAGAGACGGCTCCACATTGAGAACGATTGGCGAATTCGTGACTTGTTTTCTCTCGGGCTGCTCTTTTCGCTCCCGACGCTGTACTGGCGATACTCGACAAAGTTCCTCGGGATGTCAACAGAGTACCTTTCCAAGATGGCCACCGATATCACCTGTAAGACTGGAGTAGGTTGCGTAGTTGGCGCCCAACAGAACCTAGCCTACTATCCGGTAGATAAGATGGTGATCTTCTTCGGCGGCTTCACCCTGCTGTTCTTCCTGTTGGTGCAAAACGAATTCTCCCAGCTTACTCAATGGATTCAGAAAGGCTTCAGATTCCTACGGGAGACATTCAGGAATCTATTCAAATCCGTCAATGTCGACGACGAGTCTACTGGGAACGAGACTAGAGACAGAATAGACCCCGTTACCGAGGTTAAGGTCGAGGGCGTCCACGGGACAGTCACCTCTGATGGACTCGGATTCTACGGTGTTTCGACGACGCTCTTCGCAATTTCCGTATTCATCCTGTGCTATGTGTTGGTGCCTATCTTAGACCTAACGCCCAGCAGCCAGATCCCCCTGCTGTTCCTCGGTGTGGGAGTGGCCTCCGGGATTCTACTCCTCCAGAACAACCTCAATGACCTGTTGTCAATCAGGCGCGACAACATCCACAGATTCGTAGATGGGAGCCCTAGGTCGATATCTGCAGGCATCTCCTTGCTAACGATTGTGGCCTCCGTAGTCCTGGTCCTAAACGTGTCAATAATTCCCCTCATAGCCCGGGACATCCCAGCATTCCTAACCTTGATCACTCTCATTGTCCTGACCATCTGGTCCTTCATCCTCTCAGAGGAGAGGTCCAAACCCTCCGTGCAGTCTCACAGAACCGCGGCTTTCGTCTTCCTACTCATGTTCCCGTTCATGATGTACCTGTTCATGAGGGTGTTTTTCCTACAGAACGATGGGACCAATCCGGTGATGCTGAACCGTTGGAGCGTAGCGTTTGAGTTCATGGACGAGACAAACAAGTTCAAGATCAACCCATGGCCACTGGACGCCGAGCCAAATATTGACTCGAAGTGGATATTCCTTAAGGCTGCAATAATCAATTCAGTAAGAGTCACTTTCGTTAGCATAATCCTGTGTACTATTCTTGGGATAATCGTCGGAGTGGCACGTCTTTCCGGTAACAAACTGACCTCCTGGGCCGCCACCGCCTACGTCGAGATATTCCGCAACCTCCCTCTTGCAGTCCTGCTCTTCCTACTAGCCACCCAGATTGGCCTCCAGTTCCCTATGATGCCAGAGGAGAAGAACCTCCTTGGTGGCGCAATCTACTACAGCAACAAGGGAATCTGGTTCACTACTGTGGCCTCTTACGGGGCACTGGCAATCTCTATTTTCGGGCTCGCCCTGCTGAGGGCTCTGTTCAGACACAATGATAGGACAGAGCCGCGCGTAGTCTCTGCTCCTTCTGGATTCAGCCTCAGGCGGCCGTTCGCTTCGCTGGGATGGAGGCTCGAGCCACTAGCGGCCGATCTCTTCGTGGTCATATCGTTGGTCCTTCTGGTGATCAGAGTCCAAATCGGCGATGCTCTATTTCAAACGCCCAATGGATACTGGTCCCCACAGGCTCTGCACGTTGGTTCCATCGGAGGAGTCATCATCAGCGAATCAATGTTAGAGGGCCTGTTCTCACCATTCCTGGGGGCTCTGCCCGATGGAACCAACGTGCAGAGTCTGGGTAAGAATGCAAGGATCGCAATAGGGCCACTGCTGTGCGTCGCCTTGGTGGTCTACTCCCTGTTAGTCACCACCAACGTAGACGATGACGGGATGAATGCTCTGGAAATTGATGATTCAGAGGAAGGAATCCGGCGCCGCTTCACTCTGTGGACTGTCGCCTTTGCCTTCGCCCTTGGTCTCACCCTAGCAGGCGGGATTTACGAGGTCGGCGAGGCCCTTTCCATGCCACAGTACACCAAGGACGTAAACGAGGATGGAATCTTAGACCAGCCCGGCAGCTGGGGGATAGAAGATGGGACCGGATTCGAGATCACGCCATTCTTCCTTGCAATGGTCATGGGCCTGACGCTCTTCACGGCTTCCGTTGTGGCAGAGATAGTCCGAGGCAGCATTCAGTCACTCCCTAGGGGTCAGGTGGAGGCTGCCATATCTCTCTCACTAAACCCGTACCAGAGGCTGAGGCTGGTAATCCTGCCCCAGGCATTGAGGAGCATGATTCCACTCATGAACAACCAGTTCATGAACGTCTGGAAGAACTCCAGCTTGGCCATTGTAGTGGCCTACACTGACATATTCTACGTCATCCTGGTGATGATGAACAACGTTGGAAAACTCATCCCGTTATTCCTCCTGCTACTGGTCACGTATCAGATTGGCAGCCTGATTATTTCCACTATAATGAACTGGTACAACTCCAGAATAACGAGTGTGAAGATATGAGTAAGTTTGCAAATCTCCTTGATTCGGTATGGGCGGCGCTGCCTACCGGACTAACGACCCAATCTGGTATGCAGGAATTAGAGGAGTCAGTAATCGGAAAGAACGGCAACCCGTGGATAAACGAACAGAACAAAAGTATGGTGTCCTCCTTCATCGTTGGGCTCTCTATCACCATGGCAACGGTCTTCGCGATGGAGTCATGGAGAGAAGCCAGGATGGAGCTGAACCCTATAATGGGGCAATCCATGGGGGATGCTGATCTCCTAGCACCCATGTACTTCCTACTGGCGACATTCACCTACTGGGTGACCATTTCCTCGATTGTGAAACTAACGTGGATAAAGTCCACTACCACGGCCGTGTTGGGAATCTCGACTGCTTGGGTAATCTTCCTCGTCTCCACATTCCTGATCCACTTCGTACTTATCGAGGCGAACTGGGTCGTTGTCTGGGCAAACAGGGATCTGATAATGATGGGCCAGCTAATGAAGGAGCAGATGACTCAGTCTCCGGGTTCTCACGTGTGTATCGACATGACTGAGTGCTATGGGATAAACCAGAACTTCCGACTCTGGTGGTCCCTCTACCTGACATTCGGCATTCTGGGTGCGGCATACGGGACCAACGGGGAGCACCCAAGAAAGTTCGTGGTGCCTCTCCTAGCTATCATGGCAGTAGTGACTCTGATTGCCCACAACCCAACCGAGATCAGCTACAATGCTGACACTGTCGTCATAAAGCTGGCCATCACAACTACTTGCGCCTTGGCCTCATACTCACTTATGTACTGGTATGCGACGAATAACGAGGAGTACAAGGTAAACCGGCTGAAGTCATACCTGGGGGCATTTGCGGTCGGCACGTTCTTCTTCGCCCTTATGATAATGGATCCACCTCAGCTCGTTAAAAGTGGGGCAGAGGCACTTGGAGGGGCCCCTGCGCAGTCCTTCAGCGAGGAAATAATCGCAGGTGAACGCATACCCTCCACATTGGACAAGCTCGCGGGCAACGGCATCAAGGCGTCCCAGTGGGGCGGTCTATTTGTCAACCTAATCATCGCTACCGCAGGGTGCGTCCTAGGATTCGGCATAGGGATCTTCCTAGCCTTCGGTAGACAGAGCGATCAGCTATTCTTCAGCGTCCCATCGATCGCTGTGATAGAGCTGGTGCGCTCCGGACCGCTAATCTGCTGGCTATACTTTGCCGTCTTCATGATGCCTGACCTGATGGACCCCTTCTACGACGCAGAAGACATCATCAGGATGTTGCTAATGTTCGGAGTCTTTGGAGGATGTTACATCGCCGAGGTCCTCAGAGGCGGCCTGCAAGCGGTGGACAGTGGGCAGAAGGAGGCCGCAATCGCACTCGGACTCTCTCCCATGCAGACCAAGCTACAGGTCGAGCTGCCTAACGCGATAAGGACAACACTACCCTCGATAATCAGCGTCTTCATAGGTCTCTGGAAGGACACGACCCTCCTTTTCATCGTCAACATTCTCGACTTCTTCAAGCTGGCAAAGGACCTGCCCAACTCGGACCTGCGGTTCCTAGGGGACTTCCTAGAGCCGCTATACGTCTCCGCTGTGGTTTTCTGGGTTTTCGCATTCTACCTTTCTAGGGTCTCGATGAAGGTCGAGAAGAATCTTGGACTGGTTAGAGAAGGAGGAGGCGAAGCAACATGAGCACGGACAGTGATGAAATAATAATTGAAACAAAGGGAATCAAAGTGAACTTCGGAGACTTCTGGGCATTGAAGGGAGTCGACATAACGGTCAGGAAGGGCGAGATAATCGTCATCCTCGGCCCCTCGGGCTCGGGGAAGTCGACCTACATCAGGACCCTGAACCGCCTACAGCCACATAGCGGCGGGACCATCAAAATCGACGGAATCACCGTGGATGACGATACTACTGTCTCCGACCTCAAGTACATCCGATCAGAGATAGGGTTCGTCTTCCAGCAGTTCAACCTCTTCCCTCACCTGACGATAATCGAGAACGTGACTCTGGCGCCGATGAAGGTCAAGGGCATGCCCAAGAGGGAGGCAGAGGACCTCGCTATGGAGCTGCTCGAGAGGGTTGGTATCCCTGAGCAGGCATACAAGTACCCCAGTGGGCTATCCGGCGGACAACAGCAGAGGGTCGCTATCGCGAGGGCCCTTGCGATGGATCCGAAGATAATGCTCTTCGACGAGCCAACTTCGGCACTCGATCCCGAGATGATCAAGGAAGTCCTCGAGGTGATGATCGACTTGGCTAAGAGGGACATCACCATGATTGTGGTCACTCACGAGATGGGCTTCGCCAAGGAGGTAGCCGACAGGTGTATCCTGTTCGACGAAGGAGAGCTAGTAGAGGAGAACACCCCTGAGGAGTTCTTCTCGAACCCAACTCACGACAGAACCAAACTATTCCTGAAGCAGATTCTCTAGGATTGCGATAACCACTGGGACACGCCGTCGAGTATAGTCCCCCTGAAGGTAAGGAGCCTAAGATTGGGCCCGTTCAGACTCACGGTCAGAGTTGCTCCCCTTGTGAAGTGCGTCTCATCCCACCCGTCGCTGACCACGTATCCTCTGTGCATGTCGCTCGTGATGACGGTGGGCTCGTTGACCCACTCCCAGTAGGATCCGTCCTCGGCCCTGTCAGCCCGAGGAAGATCCCTCGCCACGTACAGGTAGTGGTCGTCTATCTCACTGGCCGAGAACTCTGCTCCCTCGATGTTTGCAACGTGCCTGAACCACGCTCCCTGTCCTAGGAAAGTGGAGAATAGGCATCCCGATGAGTGCTGCCTCGAGTCGATCCCACCCCTCTGCAGTCTGTACTTTGATGGTTGGTACTGGTGCGTATTGGCAACCAACAGGTCATTGAGTGCCGGGTCGCAGCGGATTATGTTGCCGCTCGTGGTCTCAATCTCGGCCTGGAGGCGAGGCAGGATGTTGACGATGGCCTCACCATCCAGAGCCGCCCTAACGTCCTTGGAGAACGTGATCGGGTCGCTACCCATGAAGAAGCCGTATGAACCCCCATTGCCATCGCTATGAGGGTGGCTGTTGACTCCCATAACAGGGGTGCTCTCGTCGACTGAGTGCGCAATAGATGTCAGAGTCCCATCGCCACCCAGCACGATTACCAGGTCGGGTTCCACGAAGTCAGCTCGTCTAACAGTCTCGCGAGCGGTGTAACCAACGTTCAGACCTCTCTCCTCGACGAGAACGTCGAGCACCAGTTTGACTTCCTCGAGAGACTTGTCGTGGACTTCTTCGAAGTTCTTCTTGTAAACCACAAGGATGTCTCTGCCCAAAACTCGACCTCACTCGGCATTCGCTCTACGTGCATCCCATATAGGCGCCACGCAAACCAATTCCAGCCACCAACTCTTGAGGAACGCATATTTGGCCACCCATTTAGCCACGCACGTGCTCCGACCCATTCTGTTGTCCCTTCTGATTTGCTTTCCGGCACTAACGGGATGTTTGGAGGTGGAGAGACCTTGCCCTGAGAACACATGCTTCCCGCTAACTAGCAGCGCATTCAACTCGATACTCGAGGAAGTTGGAGAGATAGACGCACTGCAGCTTGCAGAGGAGTACGACAGGCTTAGAGTAAGCACGCTCACCAGGTTCTCTGATTCGGGAGTCAGTGGCGAGATGGAGTGGATGATCGAGAAGGATGATGACCGGAAGCTCAGATCGGTTGCCAACTACGTGGTAGTTGGAGGTGTGGAGGTAGTTGGGTACAATATTTGGGACGGGGGTCCGGACACTTACACTAGGACAACCGATCACTGGATGATTGGCCGAGACATGGAACCGAACTACGAGGACCCCTTCTTGGAGATATCAAGGCTAGCCACGGAGAACCCGGGCGGAAGATGGCCACCATTCAGGTACGACGTCTCCCAGTTCTCCGACCTGAGCTGGACAATCACAGGCGATGCATTCGAGTCTTACCAGATCGCAAGGGCCACTAATGGCCAGGATGAGATATACTTCGAGATTCAAGGACTTCCACCAAGGATAGTTGGCATGGCAATCTACTCCGGCGGTATCGGGATGGACGACGTGACCTTCTCCATGTCGATTGCCACGGAGGACTGGGACGAAGGGTTCAGTATTGACTACTACACGACTATTCTAGAGGGCGGTGGCTACTTGGATATCAACGGACTGACGCAGTTCCCCAGATCCCCAGTGCCATTCATCCCAGTGCCAGATCACCAATCAGTCAATGACGACACCACCTCTGTCATCGGAACTGTGCCCAGTGAGATGTCTCACGAGGTCACTCTGTCGGAGGTGGAGATGCACGTTTTCTCAGGGGGCTCTTCCATGGCAAGTCTGATGCTGAACGAGGAGGAAACCAACATCTCCACGGACGACGGCACATGGTGGGAACTCACATGGATTGACGCTGGCCATCGGGGCCTGCTCTCCGAATGGGACGTCTTTTCCGTCCGGACAAACTCCGACGCTCCATTCGAGATTCGCATCTTCGATCACTGGGCCCAGACATGGACTGACCGAGGGGAATAGTTCGTTCATGGGCCAATTCTATAACCCCGCTACTTCGGGCATGAGCATGAACAAGAAGGCAATCACACTTGTGATGTGCATGCTAATGGTCGTCTCCACGACGCCACTATCGAACGCAGAGGGCCAGGAGGAGTCCACGATTTGGGGCATCACCTACGACTGGTCCCACTTCGAGGGGGACGCATTCAACATGACCGGGGTCGATGTGAACGAACTGAACAGGGATCTCGAGGAGGCCGCATCATACGCCGGCTTCGACCTCGATTACGACCTTGTGCTGAGCGGTACGACCCAGATGTTCGTCGAGTCATGGGACGAGGCAGGGCCCTTCACGGTGACCCTTTCGGGGAACGGGGAATCGTATCAGGTGAGCAAGAGGATCACCGAGCTGACGATCAGGCATGGGAGCATGGTCGACACGGGGATGGCGACCAACTGGTCGGACGGCGACGAGAAGATAGAGGCGTGGATCAGCGTCTACCAGGACTACCTGTTGGTCCTGAATGCCCATTACGTCGAGTACGTTGACGGGGACATGCTCGTTTACGGGGGAGAATTGCTGCTCGACGCCGAGTTCTCCGTCTCCATGGGCTTCGATGCAGAGCTGGGAGTCACAGCGGCCAACGAGGCCCTCTCCCCGGATGTCTCGGCGAACGTGCAACTCTCCTTCGAGATCCCCGACCTAGAAGCGACGTGGAATCCGCAATGGAGTCCGGTAGACTATCACTTCGTCATGGGTGACTCCAGTCCTGCCGTTGATCCAGACGGCATTGCCGATTGGTCCTCCCACACCTACTGCTCAAACTATGAATTCCAGACTGGCCAAATGTGCCAGCAACTCGAGCACGAGGAGACCGAACCCCTGTATATCCAGCATCACGAACAAGCCGACGCTGAGATGCAGGGGAGCTTCTCCAGCCTCACGGGCTACTCCCTAGAGATGTCCGCCGCTGGCCTCCCCACGGACGAGTTCGACTTGGACATCGACGTGTTCAACGTGGCCATCTCCGACTCAATCCCCGATCAGGGCGTAATCCATTCAGATTTCCAAGTGAGCTCATACGCTCTATGGGGGCATAACTGCCCCACTGTATCGTACACCGAGTTTGTGACGGTGGATGACATCGAATACCAGGCCCAGTGCGGCTTGGTGCTACCAGTCCCATGGGCCATGACGGATGTGATGGAGCACTCAATGGGTCAGGCCCTTGAGAGCGGCGTCCAGGAGCTGGGAGACGCAGCCTTCGAACAGGTCGGGGAGTGGGCCGAGGAAACCGGACTCGATCTCGAGGGCGGCGACGATGACTATTACGACAACCCTCCAGATTTTGTCTGCGACAGCGGCGAGAGAATCCCGAGGAACTGGTTCAACGACGACTACCCGGACTGCTACGATGGCTCCGACGAGATCCTGTGGTCTACCGATGAGGTCCAGGACTACGAGTGGCAAGGAGAGCAACCCACCGAGTTCCCGACCCCGACAGAGGGTAGCACCCTTCACCACGTACTGGCGTCGGGCGAGCTGCCCTACTGCACCGACCCCTCTTACCCGCCGTTCGAGTCGTACGACGAGAACGGCACCTTGGTCGGATTCGACGTCGACGTCGCCGACTCACTGGCGTCCATCCTAACCACCGAGTACGGGACTCCCGTCCAATTCGTGCACGTCGAGTCGGAGTGGGACCTCATCATCCCCAACCTGAATGGCGGCGAGATGTGCGACGCCATCATCTCGGCTATGACGAAGACCCCTGAGCGCGACTATGTCGTCGACTTCACCCAGAGCTACTACACGTATAGCCAGGGCGTAATCGGAGGGGCCGGATCATCACCCATCAACGATGTCTCCGAGCTTAACGCTGCTGGAGTCACCATCGGAGTACAGTCCGGGACGATGTCTGACCTGTACGCTGGAACTACTCTTGGAATGGCAACGGTATCTGCGTACGAGGACTACCCATCAGTCATCGCAGCCCTGAACAATGGTGACGTGATGTACGCACTGGGGGACACGCCCGTCCTCGCCCTGGATGGCACCATTATGGCCACATTCTCCGAGGAGCAATTCGGGATAGCAGTCCGAGAGGGGAACAACGAGCTCCTCACGGCACTGGACGTGAGTATCACGAGTCTCGTGGAATCAGGGGAATACAACAGCATCTACTCGAACCAGTCATGGTTCGACGGTGAGCCCCATCTGATCAACGACTGGTCGCCCGATCAGGACTTCGGTTCGCAGGAGTCCTTCGGAGCGACCAGCGACGACGGCTTCACCTGCCTCTTCGAAGACTCGCAGACTATCCCGCCATCCGGTGTTGGTGACGGGTACCCGGACTGCTATGACGGCTCAGACGAGGAGATGCAACCCCAGGTCTGGTCATGTGCAGTGGATGTTAGACTGGACTCCCTAGCGGATATAGGGTGGGATTCCATCGAGACCAAGACCCTCGACCATCCCGGCTTCCCTGAATGGTGTGGAACGCCTGTCGGCGATCTGCAGATCAGCGAAACCCAGCCGAACCTCCCTCCTGCCGATGACGTCTACGGCGCATTGATCGATGACCAAGAATGGTCACACATACAGGCGAGGAACGCATCGCACCATCTATATTTCGGGGAAGAATTTTATGGCGACGGGTTCGAAGATTGCGAGAACTATGGCGGCTCGTGGGTCGATGAGTACGAGTCATGCGCTTTCGAAGAATACTCAGACATGGCCATCGACGGGGAACTGATCCACGAAGGCGGAAACACTTGGACTCGCTACCTTTGGTCCGGCGACTACCTGTACCTAGCTGTCCCTGCCTCCGACGATGACATCTGGACTGGCATGGGATCTCGCGTCACCGACTTCATTTGCGACGAGTGGGACCCCTATCATCGCGTTCAGGAGTGGCAGGTCGGAGACGGCATCGAGGACTGCGAGAACGGGAATGACGAGGGCACCGACGCCGACTCGGGAGGGACCACCGATCCGGTCGGCTCCGCCGACCTCGACCGGATGGCCGACGCTCTCGCCGATTCTAACCTCGAGAAGACCATTGAGGCATTCTCGGTCAGGCTGGAGGGACTACTTCAGGACAACGTCCCCGAGGAGCCCAAGTACGATCTGGAGGACCTCTGCGCGACCATGCTCTGGGACGTAAGCGACGTCAGGGTTCTGGGAGTGGCACTGGTCCTCGAGGGGGGCCTTCTCTTCGGGCCGCAGATCAAGAATTCGGTACCCCATCCAACTACCACGATCAACGTGAAGTTCCTTTCGGGACAGGCAGCCAGGGACGCGAAGTCAGGCGTCATCTCCAAGGTATCGATGGATGACATGGCACCAGCCTCCAAGCACAACTTGGTCGAACTCTACGAGATCCTAGGGCCGAGGTACCTGCCAGGCCTGGATACCACTGACACCGATGAGGATGGGACTCTGGACTTCTTCGACACGGACGACGACAACGACGGAATCCCTGACTGGAACGACCCAGAGCCAACTACGGTCAAGGCCGAGGCCGAATCATCCGGCCTCCCGGCTCCTGGCTTGGTGGCATCGCTCTCGGTAATCGCCGCGGCGGCCATGCTCATCCCTAGAAGGGATGACTAGGTCCCGTCTCCATGGCAGCAGGACGCAATGCCTCCCTCGGGCTCGCAGCGCTGCTTGTCATGGTGGCTTGGTCCAGTGCGTGGTTCGAGATCACGGCTACTGGGACGTACGAAGAAGGGCTCGAGAGGGAGCCCACCATCAGGACGCAGTACTCGATCGACAACGAGGAACAGACCTTTGAAATCTCGATAGAGAACGCGACCCCCCTGATACTCTACTGGATGCAGAGGGAGGATATCACCACTGGTGGCGAGACTGCTGGGAACGACTCCGACGAACCCGTTATCGAAGTCGGAAGCGAGCCCGACAGCGAGGATGGGGAGCCCTGCAACGGAGAGTGCATGGAGCGTGCTAGGAACTCTCTTGCTCTCCTGATGGTTGCATTCGTCGCCTCTCTCGCCGTCTCAGCACTCAGGCCCAGCAGGAGTGCCGATGCTGCAGCCGGCCTCTCGTGGATGGCCTGCATGGCTCTGATAGTACTGGGAGTCCCCTTGGCAGCCGCCGCCGACTTCGGGATCTTCGGTTCTGACGAGGGTGGCGAGTCTGGGTCGTCAACGGGGGGCTTCGATTCGGAGACAGACGGCTCGGTCTCCGTCGACCAGTTCGCCCACTTCTCCTCCAGCACCAGCAATGGCGTAACATCGGCAGGTCTGGTATTCACCTATGACTCGATGGGGTTCGACTTGGGCCTGCTGGATGAGGGTGACAGGCAGGCGGTAATCGATTCTACACCAAGCGAAGGCCAACCGGGCTACGAGTCTCTGATAGGTTTCCATGGCGAGTTGGTGGCTGGTCCCGGGCCAATCTTCTCCTGGTGGTTCTTGATTCTCCCACTCTACGCATACTCGCTCAGGCGTGAGAAACAATCCGATGAGGAAGAGTGAGGGTGTCTAGACCCACTCGTCGTTGGGTGCAGTCAGGTCGCTCCCAGCATCCCCGGTGTTCACGACCCCTCGTGGTTCGACAAGCATCACCTTGCACTCCGAGTCCGCACATGGCTTGTGCCTCACTCCCTTGGGGACCACGTACATCTCGCCTTCCGACAGATCGACCGACCCGTCCTCGAACTCTATCCTCATGCTTCCCTCGATGACGATGAACGCCTCGTCGGTTTCATCGTGCTCATGCCAGACGAACTCCCCCTCGATCTTCACGAGCTTGAACTGGTAGTCGTTCATCTCGGCGATTACCTTCGGTGACCACTGGTCGGAGAACTCGGAGAGCTTGTCTCTGAGGTTTACCTTTGCCATCTTGCTCTCTCCGGTTTTTGTTAGTAGACTAGCTGAACGTCTGAGTCTGCACTGAGTGAGATGACGCCCTTAGGGCCACTCCAGACCATCCCCATTCCAGGAACGAGAACCCCATCTGCGTTCTCCTTGGTAACTCCGACTACTGCCTGAGACCCAGTCGAGCAGTAGATTCCCGCTCCTCCTTGGATGATCCTGTCGAGGATTGAACGACCCATCCCGGGATTCACTCCGGACCTCTCATCAATCTCGCTAAGGTACTCCTTCTGGAGTAGCCTTACTGCGTGTGATGCGAAGAACATGTTGACTTCGTAACCATCGTCAAGAGCCTGGGCGGCACAGGCCATTCCAACGACGCATTTCCTTGGGTCTATCTCTGGGTCGGTCACTATCTTGACGAAGTATCTCTTGGACATGTAACTCCCATCTGAGGAGCCAATAAAACCGTTGCCGAACGGCCCTCTTGAAACTAGGACGCAATTATTAGGGCAGACTAATCACAAGGTATGTGGAAACAGGACTGAGGGGCAAGGTAGTACTAGTCACCGGTGGCGCTGGAGGCATAGGGCAGGCAATTTGCAGGCAGTTCGCCGAAGAGGGAGCTAAGGTCGCAATCCACTACCACACGTCTTCCGAAGGGGCTGCGGAACTAGCCGCCGAGATAGGGGGAGTGGCCATCCATGCCGATCTGAGGGTGCCTTCGCAAGCCGATGAGATGGTTGGCACAGTGGTATCCCAAATGGGGGGATTGGACATCTGCGTAGCAAATTCTGGAATCTACCCTCCAGATCCGAGACCCATGTGGGAGATAGACGAAGAGAGATGGAACTCCACGAT
>Ga0302119_10000764_pt1 | contig 14542 bp, 8 predicted proteins | sample AG5_Tmax_MG_FD_203114 | JGI IMG/M metagenome (GOLD analysis project Ga0302119, IMG submission 203114) | Marine microbial communities from Western Arctic Ocean, Canada - AG5_Tmax | ecosystem: Environmental > Aquatic > Marine > Oceanic | place: Canada: Western Arctic Ocean | collected 2017-10-01 | reverse complement strand
CCAACCGGCGGAAAGCCTCCGCCAAGTGCCCAGCCAAAGCCGACTTGGCGGTTCGCATGCGAAGCGTGGAAAGCCAATACGGGTTCTGCCTGCTCAACCCCAGCGTCAACTTGTTATTTATGAACTGGGTGTCCATGTCCAGTTCCGGGATCAGTCTCCCCAACCGGCGAGGATCAGCGAACTCCACACCGTGAACAGCCATGTAACCCTGGTCCTCCAGGTGCTTCACCAAGTAGGGGGGAAGGCTGTCCGGGTCTATCTTCGCAGCCATCCTGGACGCCGCTTTCTGCAAGTCAAGCGCCCGCCTGCGGGCCATCTTGACAAGGTCCCCGCCGCCGTCGACCAGTATCGGATCCAGGCCAAACCTGTTCACCCACTCCGGGCGAAGCGCCCACTGGCTCAGTTCGTCTGTGAGCGTCACTTCCAAGTCGTCCAGGTTCTTTCCGTTACGCATCCCATATTCCACCAGGCGTCGAATCCTGGCCTTGGCTTCGTCATGGATACCGGTAGGACTCGTCGTCTTGAGCATCCCCCTCTTGATCAGGTCATCCAGCCATTCTCTGATCGTTCCCTGCTTGACACTTTCGATGGGTGTGGACTGCACGAAACGTCCAGCCTCAGTAACAAGATCATCCCAATACGGCTGGAGGCGAAGATCCTTGACTCCTTTCAGGAGTTTCGCCCGGTAGGTAACCTGCCCGGCGAACTCAATCGCCTCCTGTTTGACTAAAGAACCCAACCGGGCCAACGTGACCCGGCCCTGACCAGGGTCAATGGACCGCACCAGTGGCTTATACATGCCTTGGTTGAGCCAGGTCACATAGTTGTAGTCGATGCTGTCGACCGCATACCCCAACAAATGGCCCCCATAGGGGGCGGGGGTACGTCGACCAGTGGCGTAGTCCTTAGAGAACGGGAACAAGTTGAGGCGACGGCCACTCTCCGACAAGGCCTTCTCGTACATGGCGTCCATCAGGCCGCCCCGGGCCACAGCGTCATGCAGTTCAGTGGATGCCTGCTCAAACCCCGTCCAGTTCGTCAACCGCTCCAAGACATCGTCGGTCAAACCCTCCGTCACCGCCGGGAGGTCACCGAAGGCCCCCTGCACACGGGGGCTCTGGGCGGGGAGCCCTGAGACATTCGGGATTCGGGCGTGCATCCCTTCTGACAACGCCGGGCTGCCGGATTCCAGATTGTTGATTACGTCCGCAATGGTGGCGTCCCTGGCGTCGTTGTGGTTGTGAACAATCCCCCGGTACTTCTTACCTTCAGTAACAACCGCAGGGTCCCAGAACATCTTGATCTTCGCCGGGTCCCACCGCCGTGCCGTGCCTGTCGTCAACTCGTCCCAGGTGAACGTCCGGTGCGCTCCCTCAAACCCTGGGGGAAGAACTAGGCCCTGCACCCCCTCCTCCAACGGGTCGTCTAGGAAACGCCTGGCCTCGTCAAGGCTGGTGCCCCGGCCAGCGGCCAACTCCTCAATGTTTACGTCTGTGATCTTGGCACCACCGGCAGGGGTTTCACCGTCCCGCAACTTCCTCCAATACGTCCAACCGCTTTCCGGGTCCATTTCCTCCACTAAACGGACGTACCCCTTACCAACAGATGTTCCCCTGAGGCCCGTTGTCTGTGGTGATTCCAGGGCCTGTTCAAGCAACTGGCGGCGCATGATGCCGACAGCATCAGCATCGCTCTTGGCCCCGACGACTGTTGCCTTTGTGGCGTCCCGGGACACATGGGCGATGTATTCCATGGCGTCATGCGGGTCCAGGGCGTGGGTTTGTGCGTACAACTTGTTTTCTATTGCCTTATACAGCGGCTGCCATTCGGTTGGCTCCACCCCCACAAGTCGGGCCGCCTGACGGGCGGCATGTTCGATACCTATGGTGTAGAAGTGCCACATTTTCGCCTTCCCCCATTCGGCTTTATCCCCGGCGAAGAAATGTTCACTGAAGGCGTTGTCCAGGCTGGTTTCCTTGGCGGTCTTCTCAAAGTCCTTCGACATTTGGGGGTACCGCTCGTCCCCGTTGGGGTTGCGCTTCAAGAAATCAGCCATGGAGCCGTAGAAGGCGTTGGTGGCCCGGCCACCCGTTTCTCCGAACGCTGCAAACCGGCGGCGAACAAACGGGAATGTTGCTGAGGCCGCACGGACACCCTGGTGGCCGACCATGCGGAACCCTCGCATCACCGATTTGATGGTGCCAGGCTCAAAGATCGTGTATGGGGTGAACAGGATGTCGTAGGCGATATCCCCCAGGAAGTTGGTTTTGTTGATCGACCCGTCCGGGTTCATGAAGTACCCGTACTGCTGGCGGAGATCCTGGACGATGCCGACCTCGTTGAGAGACCAGCCTCCTTCGCCAGGCATATCTCCGCCGTGACCGGTCGCCAACTCGCCCCTAGCCATCAGGCCGGGGCGTAGCACCAACTGCTGATTGGCCAACTTGGCTGCCTGGACTGCTCTGGTGTTTCTCCAGGCCTGCATCCCCCGACCGGCCGACTGGGCTGGTGGGGCCAACCGACCACCGAAACGGGTGGATTTGCCCATTGCGCCTGTCGCCCAACTGGAAATGCCGGAGGGCCTGCCGAAGTTGGTCAACCGGGTCGCTCCCTGGGCCGCACCGGAACCGAACTGGGCACCAGCCATGCCGGGAGCCCCCACGAATGGCTGATCTGTAATAAACGCCCGACCCACCGGACCCAGGGCCTGCCTCGTTGCCTGCTGGGCCCGGAATAGGCCGGTGGCCTGCATCGTCTTTGCTCCGACCAGCAACCCTCCGACACCCACGCTGACTCCGGCCAGACCAGCGCCAATCACCAGCCAGTTCAACACTGGCAAAGCGACATCGTCTATCGGCCCCGTCATAGCATCAAGCAACGCTATGGGGGTCTTCCAAGAGGCGTAACCGCCGTCGGCGCCATCCGGCGAAGGGTCGCTCTTTGAGTCCATGACATCCGGTACGAAGGGGATTGCCTGGAGGTGGTACAGGAGCCGCTTGTATTTCGGAACCCAGTCGCTCCATTCGTGGCCGATCTTGTCGTAGTCCCACGACAGGTCCCACTCTGTCATGGCTCGCATCAGCCCTGACGGTGCGAAGTTGTCGAAGATGTTGGCGGTTTCCTCTATGCTCAAAGCCCCCTCACGCCCGCCCGTGAACCCGCTTGTCAACCGGTCTGACGCCATGCGACGATTCACCACGTTGTATTCCGGGTACCAGCGGGGGTCCTCCATCTGCTCAGGTGTCAGTTCCACATACCCCTTACGGGTAGCCTCCTCTTTCCACAACCGGACAGCGTCAGGATCCAAAACCTGAGGGCGTCCCTGGCCGCCCATGAGCGCCCCCCCATACCAACGGGTCAGGGACTCCCGCATGGGTTCAGGGTCTGGTTGCCCTTCCATTTGGAAATCTATTTGGGCAACGTCGACACCTTGAACGTCGATCTGCTGCGGGATCGGAGCCTGAGCGACCTCCAGTTCGCTTTCCATCCCGTAAAGCAAACTTTCGATATCTGCTGGTCCGACGCCGGGAAGCGTCGCCAAGTCCAACCGAACCTCATCAGGGATCGGAGGCAGACTCCACGACCCGTCGATGTGTCGAAGCGTCTGGATATTCCGGTCGATCTGGTGAAGGCTCATTGGGTCATCGCCTCCTGGGCAAGCATGAACTCCTCAACCTGCTCGGGGGTTATCTCCGGTCGGGGCTCAAACACAATACCTCCGTCGCCCGGCACCTGCTGAAAATGGTTCTGGGTCCCCCCCCAAATAGGTTGAGGTATCCCCGTGGGGTACGCCGCACAGGTCTGCTTACCGTCAGGGTTGCCGATGCCGGGCCGCCAATGTTTACACATATGGCAAATGCTCATCTCACCCATCAGCCATCCTCCAAACCACTGGTCTTTGACTTCAGCGGCATGTTTAGGTATTTCCCCTTCTTCGCCGCCAGTTGGAGGTGTTCCAACAGAGACACCTGGTACCCGTAACGCCCCTTTGACACCCCGAAGTCAACTACGTCCTGTTCGTAGTTCCTGGCCCGATCATCCTGTTGGGCCATATCCCAAGTCATCAGGTTCCGATTCCAGAACGGGATCCTTGGCGAAGGCCCGAAAGACGACGCAAATGGGTCCGACGGTTTGCGGCTTTCGGCCTCCAGGGCATGGACATAATCCATGTCGTACAGTATGCGCCACATCATTTCGACCACATCGTTGGCCATCGGTGATGCGTCCGCTGTGCCGAATACCATTGCGAACGATTCCGAAATGACTTCTATCCAGGTGGACGCAGCGTAGGTACTCAACTGTTCGGTTACCGCTGCTGGTCCGCCGTGGTCGGAGATAATCCTGGACAGTTGTTCCCGAACCAGGTGCCCACGATCCAGTTGGACTGCCGCCCCGTGGGATGCGTGGCCAAACTCATGGAACATCGTCAAGGTGGTACCGGCCATCTCTAGGGACATTTCCGTAGCCCCCCGCTGCATTCTGGCCAAATGGTCTCCCCACCGGATACGCCACATCGTGTCGTAAGCCGACTGGCCTTCGGCCTGACGGTGCATGGAACCAACCGTTATGTGGATGCCGTGAGCAGGCCAAGTCGTCATCCCCGGTATCGGGCCGCCCCTAGCATCCCGGATCCTGTCATAGATTTGCTGGTCGGCGTGCTGGGCCCGACCCGCCACCATGCGCTGCCAGGACGGCGGATGGTATGTACCAGCCCACTCTGAGCCTTGGACCCGGCCGCTTGTCGCTCCAAAGCCGACGGTGCCAAACAGGCGGACGACGCCCGGGAACGTCATTCCCCCGTGGGCTTCCCGGAACCTCTCCACGCCAGGGAGATCCCTGAGGGCGCTAGGGGTCGGGTGGCCCGGGCGTTCCGTGAGAGCCCCAAGAGCCCCCAACCCTTGCAAAACAATGTCTCGTTGTGTGGGGAACGGCGCACTGCGGTAACCGGCGATTATGCCAATCGGGTCGTCAGGCCAGATACTCAGGTCGGGGATCAGTTCTTTGGCGGCTGCCCTGAAGAACTCTTGACGGCCAAGGTCCAGGTCTTCCCCCTTCTTCTTGGCTTGTTGTGAACTGGAAATATACCTACCACCGTGGCCTTCTCCAAGAGCGTCATACCAGTACGCCGGGAGATTCCCCGACTGGTTGTTGTAGTCGACAAACAGATTGTCCAACTCTGTCTTTCGTTTCACGAACTCGTCGTAACGAATGTTGGGGTCTTTGCCCGCCTGGGCGTACAAGGCGTATGGGACAGGAGATATTTGGCCATCCATGGCGGTCCCCAAGGGATGCCCCTTGATGGCTGTGGAGAGTTGTGTGGGGGACACGCCGAACTGGCGTAGAACCTCAATAGCACGGAACACATCTCCGATTTCCGCCATGTTTGCCGGGTCGTACAGGACCGGGTCCGCCAATGAGAACTCTGGCTGTGTGGTTTCTTTGACGCCCATGCTGAACGACTTTGTCGGATCATGCTGGTATCCGGTGGCTGCGTACTTTATGTGGCCCGCAATGTCGGTGGATGCTGCGCCCACCGCCTGGTCGGATCTTAGGGGGAACACCCCGGATGCTTTGGCCTCCTCCTGCATCTTGTACTTCTTACGTTCTGCTTTCGTTCTCGCTTCACGCTGGCCCTTCGTCGCCCGGCCACCCCAGTTCACCTCTGGCACTTTGACCCGGTCGCTGAAGTCGTAAACGAACTCGTACCCCTCCGGGACCGGGAGACTGTCGTTGGTCACCTTGTTGATTCGACCCTGGCTAGTCACATGCCATATCGCTGGGTGACTCCCGGCAGTGGAAAGGCCAGCCCACAACGGGTGGCCCTGGAGAACGGCGGCGTCTTCCCCCACGATTATGACCGGCATCTGTGTCTCAGGGTTAGTGACCACAGACAACACCCCGATCTGCTCTCCCTCCACTTTCGACTTCAAGATATTCGCAGAGTCCACCTCCAGGTGGAGACCAGGAGTGGTAGTCATCCTCGCTGAGGAATCCAGTTCCACTGTGCTGTCCCCGAACCGGTCGGTGACGACCACGTCGTGAGTAATCTGCGTGTTTGGCAACCGACCGTGTGTGGGGTCCATGCGTAATGACTCCGCCCCAGACACCCACACCGTGTGGTAGTTCGGGTCGATTGTCTGATGGTCGCTGTGCCGTGCCCGATGAGTCATCCTCCGATCACCGTCGGTGTAGGAGTATTCGCCTACCCGTGTGCTGCCCGGGTGGGCCCACAACTCGCCATGCCAGTAACCAGCGACGCTGAGAACAGCATCTGATGCTTCCATGGCCTCCCATGACGAAGTGGTGAGCGCCGGGTCGGCGTTCGGGCCAAACTCAACAATCAACTGGGTTCGTCTACCCTGCCCTTTACCGGACTCCGCTGTCGGGCCGACACCCAACGGCACCGCTTCGTCGGCCTGGTAATCAACGGTGAACTCTGTTGACAGGGTGCTGTCATTCAGCACCAAACCCATCTGCGTTCCCTCTACGCCACCACCCATACTTACCCCCTGCTCCACGGGGATGAACAGGTCGTTGGCGAAATCGTATTCTCCCTCCGATGTCCACATCCTCTGGACACCGAAGTCTTGCGCCACCTTCTGGACCTGTCGGGCTGTCATCCCGAACACCGTGTAGGTCCGACGGGACGAACCGTCCACATCCTGGACATACGATTCGACCGGATATCCGTACCCCAAGGATTTCACAGCCCTACCAAGGGATGGGTCGTAGGGGAGCGTGACCCAACTGTGGGTGAGGAGGGGATTGTTTCCTTCCTTGGTGCCCATCAGATATTCGACTTCGGCACGACCCAAGGGTGCGTTGGTAGGGGTCGACGCATTGAACGACAACGGCACCTGGGTCACATCCAACGGTGCCATCCCGCTTTGCAACAGGTCTGAAACCTCGCTGGCCCTCTCATGGGACACTTCAACCACCATGTAGTTGCCAGGAGAGTGAACGTCCGGGAACGTATGGGTTGTCGGTTCACTCATTGTGCGGAACTCGCCGGAAGGAGAATCAGAGGCAAGTAGGCGTTCCATCGCCGGGAGACTCCTCACCCGGCGGGCTTCACGGGCGATCCAACGAACAGGGTTAGTGGGGGAGGCCGACGGAGCAACGTCCCTCATGGGGCGGGCGGTCATAACAACGGGTCTGGAGTCGATAGGACGGGCTGTTCTCATCATGTCCGTCACACCTGGCAAAGTCGGGTCTGCGTAGGCCCGAACCCCGTTCAGTGTCGATATGAGAAAGATCCCCTCAGCGTTGTCTGTCTTGTTGCGGGAATGGCTCCTGACCACATCAACCATCATCTCGTTCGGGTCGATCAGGGTGCTGTCCAACCCCCCCAGTTCGGTGATCATCGAAGAAGCCAGGGGGCTGCGCCCTTCCAGGATCTTCAAGATGGAATCATTCCAAACCGACGTTCTTCCCCGAACCATTTTTGGTCCGGCTTCCTGGATTGGTTGCCAAACCGTGGCCTGTAGTTCCGCAGGGGTCATGTCAAGCATGTCCGCCACGATGGTGGTTGCTCTCACGGCAGCGTCATATATTTTTTCTGCGTGCATGGTCGGGACCCCCATCCCGACCTCAAGGCCCCCACTCATTCCCCCCATCTGTGAGCCTTCCGTGGAGGTGATTTCACCGGAAGCCACCAGCCTGCCGATGATTTCCTGTCCAAGGTTGGAGTGGTATTCGTGCGCCCCACTGAATGCCTGCTTCGGTATGTCGGCTTGGTCGAACCAGGGGGCGTCTACAGAATGGAAGAATCCTGTTAGTGCCCGGTAGTGGTGAACATCCCCAGTTATCACACTCATGCCGAACGGGCTCGTTGAAGCGTTCCCTGTAGGCCACAAGCCGTTGTGCATAAACGACAGGGTCTTCAACATCCGTAGGACTTTGATCGGGGATTCCCCCTCAAAGATTGCGGAGGCCTTAGACCGTGGGGTCCCCATGCCTAGATGACCGGTTTCAGCCACTGGGGCGTAACCCGCCCCTACACGGATTTCGTTTACAACAGCGAGTCTCTGTTCCTTGGTTAGTTCAACACCCTTGTTGTGGAAATCCATTGCGGCCATGATTGCCTGGTTGATGTTGTCCGGGTCCCACTTGTTGCGTGGAGAGAAAGCGGCCAAGGCTGCCTGTACCTGGTGCCGTTTGAGGCCGAACCGTTCAGCGATGCTGTCGCCCAACTGGCCCATCTTCGGGTACCACTCTTTCCCCGCATCCTTGTGGCGTTGCTGAACCATGACTTCGGCCTGGCCGTCGATCAGTGCCAACAAGGACATGGCCAACTCTGGAACCACCGTGTCCAAATCCAATCTGGACATGGCGTCGTCCAGGCCGTCCGGGTCCAAAATCCGGCTGCCTTCCACGTCCACATAGCGGGAAGTGGGAAGGAACTGGCCGTGGCGTTCCCTTGACCCGATAATGCGCCCGTCTTCTGTTTCGTAGAAAGCCGACCAGGCCATCGTCGGGTCTAGTTGCATATCCGGGGCGCTATACCGGCCCACCAGAGAAGCCATTTGCGCTATCTGGCGTTGAGCAACCGCACTGCTCTTTGCGGCGGTTGCCATGGCTTCGGTTGTGGAACCAAAACTGAACAGGCCCCCATCGTCCAAAAGTGCCCCGGTCTGTTTCAGTTCCCTTCCGGCCAGCAGGCCCATGTCCATGGCTTGCACAAACGTGGATATTCCATACAGGGAAGCCTCAAAGAGGTCTTTGTCCATTCCCGACGACCACGTTTCGATTGGTGTGGCAATCGGGTCGTACAGTTCCGCCAGGTCTGTCCCAGCCCCCTGGTAACTTTCCGGCGTAAACCCCCCCAAAGAAATGATGTGTCTCCCCACCCCAAGCACAAAATCTGTGAACGCTGCCCTGCTGCCGGTACCAGCACGCATCTCGTCTGCGGAGTACCCACGCAACGTCGCCTCCGGCGCATAGTAGGCCTCGGCGTCTATGGCAGAGATGTTGTCATACTGCACTTCGCCGGTTTCCCCCCACAGGCCTTCGGTCAACGCTTCCATCGTCGGAGCAACCGCTATCTGCCGCCACCGTTGAGCAGCGAGCCCGTGAACGAACGCCAAGCGTGTCTCGTTGTCCCGATATATCGAGCCGGACACTTTAGTTTTGGCCAAACGCCTGACCTCGTCACGTCGGGCCTCCTCCAGGCCAGGTAACTCCATCCTTGCAACAGCCTGGGCCATTTCGCCCTGGGCGTAAATGCCCTCTACCTGCTGCTTATAGTGTTCCCGAAGACCGGTGTAAGCCTGCCTGCCGAAATGGGCCCCAGCGCCCACGAACCCCATGCCTGCGAAGATTGCCAGGCCCCTCTCCAATGGATCCATGTCGTTGTTGGGGTCAGTGCCCTGGCGGAGATCCATGTAATCCCCGACCACGGGGGTGAACTCCACCATCGTCCTGGCGGTGTCCGCCAAGTTGAGTTGGCTGGTGTCTCCGCCTGCCATCCACGGCGGCATAAACATGGAAACCGTGTTGTATACCCCCTCTACGGGGTCACGACCGTATGTCTCCAGCAGTGTTTCCCTGTCCGGGAGTTCCTGGACAGGTTCTACTGGGTCTGCCTCAAGATGCTCAGGAACGTGAGGCATCTAGCATCATCTCCAACATGATTCCCGCCCATTCCCGGGTTTCAGGAGAAACCTCTTGGCTGGAGTGGAGAGAATCCAACAGGGCGATTCGTGCCTGGGAAATGTTCGCCACCGCTGGCTGGGCGGGACCGTCTGGTTGACCGGTAGACATCGGGCGGGACCCGGGGTGCATGAGAGCATCAGGCACCCCCGTCGGTCCTGCCGGAGTCGGTGGCGCAATGGAGGCGGGCACAGGGCGTGCGGCACGGGGGCGGGGCTGCGGAGGAGCCTGCTGAGGTCCACCAGGACCCATGGGGCCCCCACTGGTCGGCAACTCTTTCTTCAGCCGGTCAACTTCAGCCTTCTCACCGTATGTGCCGCCCGCTGGTTTATTGAGCGACATATTCTGAGTCGGCGTCTTGTCAAGAGAGGTGGGATCAGCCACGGACTTCTGCCCCGATCATTCCGCCCGGACCTGCCGGTACGCCCATGCGGGCGAGGAGGTTCGATCCTTCCGGTGGTTGCGGTGGACCAGGCCCCAGTTGTGGCGGACCACCAGGACCACCGGGACCACCAGGACCACCGCCCGGACCACCTGGACCCATCGGGGCTCCTGCCTGGAGACCCGGCCCTGCCATCGACGGAAGCATCTGAGCCATCTGTTCCTCCTGTGGTTTCACTACCCACCGCTCAAACAGATCGAACAGTTCCTCGCCCTGCAAACGGGCCCGGGCGATTTCCACCAGGGCCGAATCGGGGATCGCTCCCTGTTCCAAACCCTGAAGCAGTTTCGCCAGGGCCATGGCACGGAACTTCTCCGTGTCGATCCTTGCCTGTTCCCTGGCCACATCGGTGAGCCCGTCCAGGTTCTCCTGCACGAACTCCTTGGACACGAACTCGTTCTGGCTGTATTGGATGTGGAGAACCGCCGACTGGGCCGGGTCTCTGCCCATACCCAAGCCGTACTCCACCCGCAACCGGTTGTCCATGTCGATATCTTTGGCTGGGTTGTATTCCTCCAGGAACTCCTGGTTGCGGAGGATCCCGCCAGCGGTCTTCTCGCCGGGGAAGTATTCCTTGTCGACCATGCAGGCGATCCGTAGGGCCTTCTCCAGTTTCGATTGGAGGATCTGGTGGTAGGTGCGGATGGCGGTATTCATCATCCCTACGGATGACTCCAGGAACTTCGCTGATGCGATGGCCTGGTCGATTTCACCTGGGCGAGACTTGGGCCAACGGCCACCCAGGTGGATGCCGTCCATCAACTGGGCCATGTCGGCCTGGACGTTCAGTGATGAAACCGCTGGGGGGACACGCCCGATAGCGCCCTGGGGACCCAACTCAATGTACGCACCGCCACCGTAAGGCATTTCACCGATTAGATCCTTGACGAAGATGTCGGAGTAGACCGCCTGGTCTGCGTAATCCAACACCATCGACATCAACCGGATGTGGGCCTCCAGGAGGCCTACTACCTGGTCGAACTGGCCACGGAACTCACCATCCAAGGTGATCCTTGACCCAATAACTATGGGGCACACCCCTACGGAGTTTGGGATCCGTTCCAGTTCCACCGGGTAGAGCGCATAGTCGCCGGAACTAAAGCGGTGGAAGGTGTCATGGTTGCCCTGGTACATGCCGCACAGCAGATACTCATGCTCGTCGTAGTATTCGACCAGTACAACCTTGGTGTTCTCGTCCACTGAGCCCAGACCGTTGTTCCCAACGAACTCGCTGAGTTTGATCTGGTAATCCGGCGGTAACTGCGAATAGTAGACCTCCCGTCCGAACATCACCTTGCGGACAGCGTCGCCGGGGTGGAACCCTGGTTCCGGGTAACAGGTTCGGGGGTCACGGCGTTCAATCAGCGGCATTCGCTGCTCAAAGTCCGGGGTGATCGACCAGACGCTGTACCCGTAGGCGGCCATATCCATGACGGCCCGGGGAATCAGCAGGTCGATACCGTTTGCCTGCATGTACGAGGTGGCGACCCGCTCCATGCGGCTGGCCGTCTTCTTCGCTGTCTGGGTGGACTTGGCTGGCTGCACCCGAATGGTTGGGATCACCGACGCTGCTTCAGCGGTGTCTTCCAATGCGACCTGAATCATGTTCGGTGAACGTGAACTCACGTTCTCCTCGTCCGGGTCGAACTCATCGAAGTCACCCCTGACGGTGCGGTCTATAACGTCGATCCGCAGGTCACGTTCCGTGTACCGCTGCCGCCAGGCGCTGTACATACTGGGGAGTTTGTCAACCTCCAACATTGTCTTGTATCCCTCCGTCCGCTGATCGTGATGCCGCCAACTCCACTAGGTGGCGTTCCACCCGTGACAGGGGCCGACCGTTCCGGGCGGCGAACGCCCGGTCTCGTATTTCTTCCTCCGTGGATTCTCTGGGGGCAGTGAAGTACAAAGGGTCTCCGTCGTCCGAATAGGTGCCGCAGACGATGTCTCCGTCAGCGACTGTCTCTTGGGCCTTCTTGAAAGCCCGGGCGTTCTTGTAATCTCTAAACATTATCCCTCAACTGTCAATAAAGAAAGCGTCACTTATCCGACACGAAGCCTGCGACGTTGATGAACTCTGGTCCCGGGTCCTCATCGTGCTCCTCAACCTCAGCGTGGGGTAGCGGTGTCGACAGAGTAGACCGGCGGTAACCCCACTGGCCACGGCTCATGTGGCCCGCACGCTGATCCCTCATTTCGACTCTCCGAACGTCCTGTCCTTGGAAATCAACGACGTGTCGACGGCGTCGGACACGGGCGGGAACCTTCATCCGCTCATTGAACAAAGGCAGGTGGGCACGGTTCAGTAGGTCCCGGCACCCCAGGTCCGCAAACCAGGTTGACATTACTCTGTCAGAAAGCATCCCCATGGGGAAAGCAACGAACTCCTCAATCACCGGCTGGAATGACTTGCAGGTCGGGGCGTTACCCCACGGGATGGAGAACATCTCTGCTGTCATCAGCGTTGCTAGGGACTCCACACCGAACTGCGGGTCCCATTTGTTCTTGTGAGTGGTGTGCGGTACGACCCGGACCCCCTTCTTAGCGAGGTACTGGATGATCTCCGTGTTGTATTGCACCAACTGGGACTGGAGCCCGTTGTTCTCCACCCGCCACTCAAACAGTGGGTACTTCTCAGTCCACGAAATGATCTGATCTTTCATCTGTGGGGCTTTCATCGACTTGACCGCTACCTGGTCAACTAGGAAACGCTTCCCGGTCTTCAGATCCACGCCAATCAGTGAGAAAGCGGTGTACCCCGAATCCTTGTTGCCGCCCGCCGGGTCCAAACCGGCGATCAGCCGCCAATCAGACTCGTAGTGCCCAATGGTGCGAGAAGTGTCTTTGCACACATCCAGCATTTCATGGGTGAACGACGCTCCCAGGCCGGGGATGTCCACGTTCTGGTACACCAACTGGAAGTCAGCGGGGCGCATCTCCGACCGGTGGATCAGCGCCTGGTCATACGGGAAATGGTCCGGCCACAGAACTTCCTCGTTTGTGTCGTCCTGGATGCAGGAGTACCGCAGCACCTTGTAGCCGGGCCTGTTAGACAGCGTCGAATAGATGTCGCCGGGGGACACCCTCGTCCCGACCCAGATCGCCTTGCCCTTCTTCCCGATTCGGGACAGGGCCTCCTTGTCGATCCACTCCAGCATGCGTTGGACACGGTCGGGGTTGTGTTGGTTCTCCAGGGTAGCCACATCGTCAAACTTGATGATGTCGGCACGGCGGCCATAAATCTGAGCGCCAACACCCAACACCTGAACAGTGGGGTCCTTCTCAGCGGTCTGGCGGCCAGCGACATAGATCGCTTCCTGGTTCCACACCGACTGCGACCCCTCAGGCTTGAACGGCCCCCAGTCTTCAATCAGGTTGCCCCCGGCCCCCTCATACAGGTCCGTGTTGCATAACAGTTCGTTGATCGAATGCAGGAACGTCCGGGCGAACGGCAAAGACTTCGACACGATCAGTGTCCGAATGTTCGGGTTCTTCACCAGCGAATAGATGGTGTCCTTCACCGTGACGTTCGTGGACTTGGAATGATACGGGGGAAGGTTGATCAGCACCCGGTGGGCGTCGCTGTGGCAGGCCTCCGCCATGTCCCGATGAAACTCCGGCATCTCATGGTGCTTGTCGCAGTCAGGGCAAATCCAATGCCCGAAGTACCGCTGGTCGAACTCCTCAAAGGTCCCGACCCGGCGCTTCTCATTCAGACCCAAAGGCGAAATCTTGATACGGGCCTTAGCAGCATCCACCTGGGCGTCACGTTCCTCCCGGGCGATCTTCACCTTCTTGTTCAGGTGCTGCCGGGAAACCCCGTACTCCTTGGATGCCTCCGTCTGGGTCCAGCCCTCGTCAATGACACGCTTGACAGCCGCCTCAAAGCGGCGGTGCTTAGACCACTTGGAGTAGTTACTCACAGTGGACTACTGGCAGGACTCGCAGTGTTCGGTCTCATCAACCCCGCACACTAGCGGAGTGTCATCCTCAAAGGGGTCGACAGGTGGAACGGGCGGTACCTCAGCCACGCTTCGTGTACTTCTTCAACACCAACTTAGGCGTCTTCAGTCTGGGGATCTTCCGCCTCACCTTGAATCCACCAGGCACCCGGCCAGTGCCAGGAACCCCAGAACCCCACAACCCAGACTTTGCCATACGAGTACCCTAGTACCCCTTCTTCTTACGAGCAGACTGTTTTGCCGGGGTCCGGCTCTTTTTCTTTGCCATTTTGGGGTGCTCCTGGACCAGTAGCGGCTCCGTAGGAGCGCCGCTTCTGTACCGGGCTCCTGTACCAGGAGAGTATACACATTGGGCCGGGCTCCTGGTACTAAACAGACAGGAATCCGATATGAAAAAGAGACAGGCGGGTGTCGGATTGTCACTCAAACAGATGGATGCCCCCTCCCTGGTCTCGCAGGCCAGGATTTATGGACCCGGGTCTGATCC
>Ga0302119_10000762_pt1 | contig 14547 bp, 13 predicted proteins | sample AG5_Tmax_MG_FD_203114 | JGI IMG/M metagenome (GOLD analysis project Ga0302119, IMG submission 203114) | Marine microbial communities from Western Arctic Ocean, Canada - AG5_Tmax | ecosystem: Environmental > Aquatic > Marine > Oceanic | place: Canada: Western Arctic Ocean | collected 2017-10-01 | reverse complement strand
CATTTCCAGTTTCAATCCGATATTGACCGCTTGGGTCTAAAATAGCGACCAAACGAACAATGCAGCCGTCGCCTTTTTTCCAACGCCATGGGAATGCAGCAAAAGTTACACGCTTGCCGGTTACTTTATCAATGTCCCCACCAACATTTTCAAAGCCACAGATGCCGTTTGATAGCATAGCATTATGACAAGGCTCCCATTCTGGAAAGTCTTCAATAACTTTGTGCCCCGTTTCGAGTTCATATTCCTTATTTAATGCTGGCAACAAGCCGTGAGGTGCGCCAGGACCGTGGGGACCAATGGCTGTGCCAAGCGGGTGATCTAATGCCTGAGTATCTGAACCCGCCATTTTTACCTTTTTCTGCACGAACCACTCACCTGCCTCTTTGTAAAAGCCGGGAGAATAACCAAAATAATGTTGGTTATCGCCATAATATTTATGCCAGCCAGTATTAACGATAACAATATCGCCTTCACGAATTTGTGGGCTAGCATTTTCCAGGTCATCAGCTGTTATCACTTCCCATTTTTTTTTCGGAATGGATACCACAACGCCGGTGCCAAAGAAGTAAGGCAAGGGTACTTCATCCATAAAGGGTGTGCCTGGTACAACGTGTGCGGGTGCATCAATATGCGTTCCTGAGTGCATGACGGTTGTGATTTTTTGGGTCAGCACCCCTGACCTTGACATGCCGTGCAGTCGTTCAATTTTGACATCTTCAAAATAAGGCCAGCAAGGCTGTCCCAATCCCCACGGATGACTCAAGTCATAAAACTCAAGACCAATATTGTTATTTAAATTTGATTCTTTGAATTGACACAACTCTTCATTGCGCCAGTCACCTTCTTCCCATCCTGACATAAGTTTTTCTCCTTAATTAAAATAAAAACCATATTGTGGTACATATGTGCCGTATTGTAACACAAAAAAAATGTTAGATTTAAACCTTTATAGTCAATTAATATCGATATAGTTCGCTGATTTTATTGTTCTTTTAAAATCTTAATAAGTACGCCATCTTTTCGAGCCTCATCTGCATCCCAATAACCAATCAGAATGCCAGGCGGCTCCCTAACATCCGTCATTTGTTCAATGCGTTTCGGAGGAAGGGTGATCCGCGTATGATGTTGTAAAGACCAGTCCAACAGAATGGCTGCCATACGCTTACATTCATTCTTATATTCTGGCTTATTACCCAAATCATGCAATTCACTTGGATCATTTTTCAAATCAAATAACATCGGACGGAGGCCTTGGCAATGAATATACTTCCAGCGGCCATCAAACACCATATTCAGACGAGCATCTTTTTGATCCACGCCTAATGCGCGACGTGCTTCACGGGTAGAATAGTCGTATTCTGAAAATACACAATTCCGCCACCAAGTTTTGCGTTGTTCCAATAGCGGCATTAAGGAATGACCTTCAACTATATGAGGCTTGTCGCTACCTCCAAAATATTCGATAAAAGTAGGAACAAGGTCAATGGCCTCTACTAGGTCATCATTAGTAGTGCCTCGCGTGCTATCCGCTTTTGGATCGGGATCATAAATAATCAACGGCACTTTTACCGAACATTCATAAAACATGTCTTTTTCGCCTAGCCAATGATCCCCCATATTCTCACCATGGTCCGCCGTAAAAACAATCATAGTATTATTCATACGTCCGGTATTTTCCAGATAGTCAAATAATCGCCCAAGCTCATCATCTAGTTGTTTAATCAGCCCCATATACACTGGAGCGACCCGCTCTCTAACAAAATCTCTGGCAAAACTTTTACACACCCGCTGATTCTGCCATGCGCCTAATACTGGGTTTGGGTTATTCAACTCATCTTTTGAGCGTATAACTGGAATGATGTCGTCACTGGAATACATATCATTATAAGGTGCAGGCGCCATGAATGGCCAGTGTGGTTTAATATAAGATAAATGACATAGCCATGGCTCATCATCTTGTGCTTGCTCCAAAAATTTAATCATCGAATCAGTCAAATAGGCGGTTTCCGAATGCTCTTTTGGCACTCGTGCTGGCAAGTGCGAATTCTCCAAAAACCAGCCAGATAATAACTCTCCATTCTCGCCTTCAGCCGAATTTGCCCATTCCTCCCAAGGATTATTAGCGTCCATACCATGCCGTCTAAGGTAAGCATTATAATTCAATGGTTTATTATCAAAGCCATCGGGATGGGTGCCGTCATCACGTTCCCAAACATCAAATCCGCATTCACTGACTTGTAAGCCAATTTTTGAATTGGGATTAATACCTAGTCTTTTCATACCATCATAATCAGGAACCATATGTGTTTTCCCCATTAACCAACAATGCACATTCTGTTCACGAAGATGTTCACCCAGCGTTGGTTCACCTGCTCGCAATGGAAAGCCATTCCAACTTGAGCCATGTGAGCGCATATAACGCCCAGTATAGAAACTCATCCGACTCGGACCACAGACCGGAGATTGCACATAAGCCTTATTGAAGCGCACTCCCATGGTTGCTAGTTTATCCAAATGCGGTGTATGCAGAGTAGGGTGGCCGTAGCAACTAAGATAGTCCCAGCGTAGCTGATCCGCCATAATCCACAATATATTTTTTCTTGATTTCATTACATTAGCCCATAAGTTTTGGAAGAAAAGTTGCAATACTTGGCATCATAAATAACAGCACTAGACCAAGTAATAACGCGAAAATAAATGGCACAACACCGGCAAAAATATCTCTTAGTCTTGCATCCGGGATAACCGATTTAACGACAAATACATTCATGCCAATCGGTGGGGTGATTAAACCAATTTCCGAAACAATTACCACAATGATACCAAACCAAATCATATCCACCCCTGTGCTTCCTAGTGCTGGCAGAAATACTGGCACCAGCAACACCAAAATACCAATTGCCTCGAAAATCATACCCATTAGCAAAGCAATAAAGGCAATAAAAGCCACCAGTTGCACTGCCGTTAGTTGTTGCTCATCAACAAAATCCAATAGATCATAGGGCATGCCAGACAGATTGATAAACTGTGAGAACACAATCGCACCCAACAATACTATAAATATTTTAGCCGTGGTTATCGTTGCATCCACAAGACAGATTTTCCAAGAAGCAATAGTGCGTAAATGACCCCGAATAAAGGCAATAATCGCCGCACCACAAGCACCAATACCAGAAGCCTCAGTTGCGGTAAAACCACCCGAATAAATACCGCCCAACACCACAATAAACAGCAATAGAATTGGCAGTGTGCTTCGTATCCCCTTTTTCTTCCTTTGTTCATTGGATGGTGTTGTGGCAGGGGCTGCTTTGGGGTCAAGTCGCACAAACACCGCTACTGTGAGCATAAAAAGTAATACCAGAACTATTCCAGGTACAATACCAGCAATAAACAATAAGCCTATATCTTGCTCGGCAATCAGACCGTATATAACCAATGGCACCGAAGGTGGAATCATAATGCCCAATGTCCCGCCTGCGGCAATGGTGCCAGTAGCCAGCTTGTCTGAATATTTAAAAGATCGCATGGAGGGCATGGCGACTTTGGACATGGTAGCTGCTGTAGCTAGCGTGCTACCACACACTGCTGAAAAACTCCCACATGCCAGCACTGTTGCTAGTGCCAGCCCGCCTTTGAATTTACCCAGCACCGCATAAGCGGCATCATAAAGGTCACGGCTAACATCAGAATTATAAATAAACACACCCATCAGGATAAAAAGCGGGATTACTGATAAGTTATAATTCATGCTATTGTCAAGCACTTGCTGAGCTACCATTGCAGTGGCAGCAGTAAAACTGCGTTCATAAGCAAAGCCAAAAAAACCAACCAGCAATGTCGCAAACCCAACTCGAAAACCGAAAAAACACAGCGCAAGCAGAATGGAAAAACCAATCAGTGCTAGCATCATGATGGCGCTCCCTTTTTATTGTCACCATTGACTATTAACCCTGTAATCAGCGAAAACATACTAATCAAAGCCAATAATGAGACAACCGTGGTTACAAGCACCAATGGGAAGTTCAACACCTCGGTTCGTGAATCATAATGGTAGCTTTCCAGTGCTTGCTCAAACAGTACCCAAGCAATCAACAGCATGGTTATTATTGATAACATCTGAATAATAGCATGGTAGAATTTGGGTGATAGCTGGCGGAAACGATCATCGAATAACTCAACCACAATATGTTCGTCACGAGCATTACAAATACCAAGACCAGCAAAAATTACCACGACCAGTAGCATACTAATCATCTCTGAAGCGCCGAAGATCGGAGCGGAAAAGACATAACGCCCAATCACATCCACCAGCGTTAGTGCCATCATAATTACCAGCATGACGCCAGCAATGATTTCCAATACTTTGACAGTCCAGCCTAGAAATCGTTGCAAGCTATTATGCAAAGTATCACTGCGATAATTCCTTAAGTTTAAGTTAAAAAAATCCATCAAAAAGCAACCTTGTCAGCGCCCTTCAAATCTAAAATCTCACGGGCCTCATCTGGTGTCGCCACAGTGTTTCCCAAATCTTCAATGATCTTGCGGATCTTGCGAACCTGAGCTGCATTTGATTCCGCCAGTTTGCCACGCGATATAAACAAACTGTCTTCCAGCCCTACGCGTAAATTGCCACCCATCTGGCTGGCGGTAGTAGCTAGCGGCATCTGAGCTCCCCCAGCACCCAACACAGACCATTGATAATCATCGCCAAATAAGCGGTCAGCAGTTTGTTTCATAAAGATTAGATTCTCTACATCGGTACCTATACCCCCTAGAATACCGAAAACAAACTGGATAAATATTGGTGCTTTAAACAAGCCAATATCCATGCAGAATTTCAGATTATAGAGATGCCCCACATCATAACATTCATGCTCGAACTTGATATTGAGTGGAGCCAGTGTGTTGGCGACTTTCCCAATATCATTAAAAGTGTTACGAAAAATATAACTATCAGAATTGGCAACATAATCCTTTTCCCAATCAAACTTCCAGTCATCGTAACGCTTCGCCAATGGGTGGAAAGAAAAGTTTATTGACCCCATATTAAGGGAACACATTTCTGGGGAAAAACGATTTGCCGGCGCAATACGGTCTTCAACAGAGGTCTGTAGGCTGCCCCCCGTTGATATATTAATGACGGCATCGGTTGCTTGTTTGATGTTTGGCAAAAAAGCAGCAAAATGATCTAGATTCAGCGAAACAGAGCCATCTTCTGGGTCACGGGCGTGTAAATGCAAAATAGATGCTCCAGCATTAGCAGCATCAATCGCTTGCTGGGCAATGTCCTTGGCGCTATAGGGCAATGCATCCGACATAGTGGGTGTGTGTATGGCACCGGTGACAGCGCAAGTAATAATAGTTTTTTTTCGATTATTCATTGTTAATTCCTTTTTTTGAAGTGGGTTGAAGAACATGAAATCCTAGCGGAAATAATTGTATATTCCAGTACGAGCAGGCGATACCCCAAAGCCCTTTTGGCGCTTTCAGCATTACAACAATAGCCACCAGCCCCATGGTGATTAGATAAAGCGTCCCTAAATCGGACAGCGTTTCGCGCAATGCAAAAAACACCAGCGTGCCAATAATTGGACCTTCTAGTGTGCCAATGCCACCGATGACCACAATAAAGATAACAACGGCTGTCCAGTCATTTACGGAAAAAGCCGCATCGGGTGAAATGCGCAGTTTTTGTAAAAAGATTAACGCACCAACCATCGAAGTAAGTGAGGCAGTAGTGACATAGACCAGAAGTTTGGTGCGCCAAATATCAATACCCAGCGACGATGCAGCAAGTTCATTATCTCGAATGGCAGATAAGGCCAGCCCTTTGCGTGAGCGTAAGAAAAAAAATACCGCTGCAATAACCACCACTGCCAGCCCCAAAGCCAGCCAGTAGCTCAACCATTCACGCATGGCACGGCTGGTTGCTATAGACTTGACTACGGATATGGGTAAGGATGTGCCAGAACCACCCCCCAAACTAGAAACCTGTGCAAACGACAAACGAAATACTTCTGCAACCACCCAAGTGCCAATAGCAAAATAAGCCCCACGCAGACGAAAAACCAGCATTGCAATCGGAATTGCAATCAGTGCGCCTAGCACCCCAGACCCAATCAGTGCTACCGCTGGATGCATTCCACTAAAAATAGTCAGCGAAAATAATATATAGCCACCAAAGCCTACGTAGGCTTGTTGTCCCACCGACACCAGTCCAGCATAGCCTGCCATCAGATTCCATAGGCTGGCCAGCGACAAGAAAAGCAACATTTCTCCCATAAGGCGCATATCTGAACGACCAGCCCACCAAGGAGCAGCAATTAAAATAACAAGTATGACAAGCCCTATCCACATGGCAATCATGCTAGCACGAGAGCTACGGGTTACCTGAATTTGCGTTGTGTTCATCCTGTCATCCTCGGAAATAACCCGCGGGGTCGTATGGTAAGAATCACTAAAAAGGTAAGGTGTCCTGCCAATAATTGCCAGCCCGGATTAATCTGTGCGCCTATTGTTTGCGCAACGCCCAGAATAACGCCACCAATCAGTGTGCCCCACAAATTACCTAAACCCCCGATAATCACGGCCTCAAAGCCAAAGATAAGTCTTGCTCCGCCAATAGAAGGGTCGAAATTGGTACGCACACCTAGCATCAGCCCAGCAACCGCAGTAACCGCCAATGAAAGCGCCATCGCCAATCCAAATATATGGCGACGGTTCAATCCCATTAGCTGAGCAATGTCTTGATTATCCGACACAGCTCGAAATGCACGCCCCAGTGCGGTGTGATAAAACATCCAATGTAGTGCGGCGACAATTACCACTGCAATCACAAAAGTCATCAGCGGCAAAACGCCCAATGACAAGTCCATCACTGACAAACTAGCAGTTTCTAATGCTCCGACATTCATTTTTTGTGGGTCAGCTGAATAAATCTCTAACAAGGCATTTTGAATAATTACCGACAGTCCAAAGGTCACCAAAAGAGGTGGCAATATATCATCTCCCAGCGTTTTGTTTAGAATCCCGCGTTGCAAGGCATAACCAATCAAGGCCATGAGAGGAATCACCACAAGTAGAGCCAAAAATGGATGCACACCCAGCAATATTACCGTCGATAAACCCAGATACGCTGCCAGCACAATCAAGTCGCCATGGGCAATATTAACTAGTCGCATCACACCAAAAATCAATGACAGCCCTGCTGCGAAAAGCGCATACAAACCGCCCAATAAAATACCTTGAATAATAGCGTTAATCCAATCCATCGTTAATGCACTCCGAAATAAGCACGGCTAATATCATCGCGTTGTGCGGTTTTCGACAAACCCTCTAGGGCAACTCTACCCTTTTGCAGGCAATAAAAACGAGATGAAAACTGGAGTGCTTTGCTGATGTCCTGCTCCACAATCATCACACTCACGCCCTCTCTAATAATGATGGGCAAAGCATCGTAAATGGTTTTAATAACAACCGGAGCCAACCCTAAACTAATCTCATCAAACAAAATCAATTTGGGATTTGCCATCAGGGCACGAGCAATCGCTGCCATCTGTTGTTGCCCGCCAGATAATTCGGTAGCAAGAATCGCCCTTCGTTCTTCTAAAACTGGGAATAGCTGATACACAGCTGGCAGACTCCACATACCCTTGCGTCCAATCTGTCCGCCAATAATCAAGTTTTCTTCAACCGTCAGGGAGGAGAATAATTGCCGTCCTTCTGGCACCAGTGCAATCCCTTTACCGGCAACTTGGTCTGCTCGCAACGCGCCAATCCTTTCACCCCGATAGTAGATTTTCTTAGACTGATCACCACTTAAACCGGCAATAGAGCGCATTAGCGTGGTTTTTCCTGCAGCATTAGCACCGATAATCGCTACTACTTCACCTTGGTTTACATGCATATCAAGGTCAAACAACGCCTGAAAATCACCGTAATAAGCGCAGAGTTTTTGGATATGAAGCATCGATTCAGCCATGATTATTAAATACCCAGATAAATTTCTTGCACTTCGCGGCTTTTTATAATCGACTCAGGATTGCCTTCGGCAATTTTCTTGCCAAAATTAATCACCATTAAGCGGTCCACCACTGCTAATACTGCCTGCACTACATGCTCAATCCAGATAATAGATACACCGCTCTTGTGGATATTTTTAATGGTGTTGACCAATGAGGTGCATTCGTCATCAGTCAATCCCCCAGCAATTTCGTCCAGCAATAACAATTTAGGGCGCGTGCATAAAGCACGGGTTAATTCTAACCGTTTGAGTTCCAGCAAGGTCAAACTACCTGCCAATATATTGGCTTTTGGTAATAATTCAGTTTGATTGAGAATACTTAGGCAATGCTGCTCCGCTTTTTTGCCATACAGGCCAGCAGATTGTGTGGCTGCCACCATCGCATTTTCAAATACACTCAGACCAGAAAAAGGCTGGGGAACCTGAAAACTGCGTGCTATTCCTGAACGAGAACGCTTGGCTGCATTGGAATGGGTGATGTCATCTCCAGCAAAAAATATCTGTCCCGAATCTGGTTTTAATGTGCCAGTGATGAGATTGAACATCGAAGTTTTGCCTGCCCCATTAGGGCCAATAATACCTAATGCTTCCCCATTTTTCAGACTACAATTCAGCTGGTCAGTAACGGTGACAGCGCCAAAGGACTTACTCAAGTTTTTCAATTTTAAAATTTCAACCATCGTAAGTCCTTATTCGCCTTTATTTTCAGTTCTCTTTCTTTGATGGAAACTGTTACAAAAGTCTAGAAAGAAATACTTACCCAGAAATCTTTTCATTGCATTACTGGTAACAAGTAGCGAGACCAGTATAAGACTGTACAATTATTTCCTTCATTATCCCAATAATTTCAGCTCACCATTAATTGGAATATTAGGTGCTGTCGCATTGGCAACAATTTTCAGGTCAAATGCATCGCCATCACGCTGCCATTGTCCTGCTACCAATGGTGTTTTAGTGACATTATTGATTGGACCATTCGACCAATCAACATTACCAACAATGGTTTTTAGTTTGGTCTCAGAAATCGCTTTGACAATAGCAGATGGCTCATCTAGGTCTTCAGCTCGACGAACCACATCCGCTACTACCTCAAACAGAGCATGCTTAAAACCAATCGGCTGTGTCCATGGTCGATTGGTGGCATGGGTATAGGCGTTAGCTAATTCTTTGGCTGACTCATCTGTCAAGGATGACTTGAACGGATGGTTGGGCGACCACCAAACCTCAGAAGATAGGCCGTCACCTCGCTCACCCAGCGATTCAATCACGGATGGAAACAACAATGCCTTGCCAATAGTCACGATTTTGGGTTTGAATCCTTGCTGAGCAGATTGAGACCAGAAAGTAGCAAAGTCTGGTGGAATCATATTGCCTGTGACAATTTCACAATTAGCACTCTTGAAAGCAGAAATTTGGCTAGAAAAATCATCAGTTAGGGGTTGATATTGACCGGGAACTACTAGATTGTAACCAGCTTCAGCCAACGGCTTGGGTAAGCCGGTTTCTTTATCACCCCAAGCGTTGCCATCGGCATCATTTGGGAACAGTCCACCAACCGTTTTTTTAACACCGCTTTTAGCCCACATATCAAGAAATGCTCCTATGACATCTTCCAGTCCCCAGAAGAAATGATACGTAGATTCAAAGCCTACACCCGGCACACCCTGACGCCCGAAGAAATAGGGTTGCCATGGGCAATCTGTAGTAATACAGGGAACACCATTAACTTCCGCTTGATCAGATACTGGATTTACTGTATCTGGGGTTGAGGCTGCAACAATAATGTCTACCTCATCACCAAGAATAAGGTCTGCCGCTACTGATGCAGCTCGATTAGGGTTGGACTGGCTGTCTTTGGAAATGATTTCTATACTATAGTTTTTTCCATTATTCGCAATACCACCGGCAAAAGCCTGCTTGATGGCCTTAAGGACATACTCATCCGCTTGGGCAAAACCTGCCAGCGGGCCAGTACGCGGGCTGACATGACCAATTTTGATAACTGGATTGGCGGCATAAGCGCTTGAAAATTTAAGAATGGCTGGGGCAGCCAACAGTGCTGCGGATCTTTTTAAAAAATTACGACGCGATATTTTATTCATTATTATTTCTCCTTATTTTATGGCATTCTAGATGCCGGTATGTTTGAAACATTTTTTTTTGCGGTTATTTCTCCAATTGACAAAGATGATTATTTACGCGATTGCGTATAATCTCGGCTTCTCCTTCTTTCCATTTTCGAAAGCCAAACCCTGTTTTCATGCCTAGACGACCATCTGCAACTATTTGTCGTAAATATGGCGATGGTTCTTGACGATTTTCTAGGTCGAATAGCACATTTTCATGGATGTCCAGCGTTAAATCCGTGCCAATAAGATCGGCATTTTCTAACGGTCCTAATACAGCTAACCTTCGTCCAAAACTGGCTTTGACTACCGTATCCACTACTTCCGCACTGCAAATCCCACTCTCTACCAAACTAATAGCTTCACGCCATAGTGCATGTTGAAGGCGGTTGCCGATGAAGCCTGGCACATCTTTTTCGACCATCACGGGGGTTTTGTTGGCCTTTGTAAGCAGTGTTAACATTTCGTTTGCCACTTCAGGAGCTGTCCACTGGGTTTTCACTATTTCTACCAAAGGAATTATATGAGGAGGATTCCACCAATGTGTGCCCAGGGCACGATGGCGGGATGCTAGATTTTGCATTATTTGACTAATCGGAATCACTGAAGTATTAGATGCCAAAATACAATGTGGTGAAGCATACATTTCAATCTCTGCAAAAATTTGTTGCTTGAGCTCAAGTTTTTCTGGAGCGGCTTCAAAGACTATATCGGCCTGTTTCACGGCATCCTCCAAAGTTTTGCAAACTGAGATTCGATTGAAAAGAGCCGCACTTTCGTTGGCATTAATTTCAAGTGCTTTTGCACTGGCTAGAACCCTTTCTGGTAGGGCATCTCGTGACTCAGATACAGGGTCTGTGACCGTAACGCTATGACCGGCACGCGCCATCACCAATGCTATGCCGTGTCCCATCAGGCCGGCCCCAACAATAGTGATATGTTTTTGAATAGTCATGACATCATCCTGCGGTATAGCCCCCATCTGCATATAGAATATGGCCTGTGTAAAAATCAGAAGCAGGTGATGAAAGAAATAATAATGGTCCAGCCAAATCTTCAGGTTCGCCTAAACGACCTTTAGGAACACGGTTCAGAAAGGCGGATTGCACTTTTTTTGCTTTTTCGTTATCTTCAAACATCCACGCAGTTAGAGGCGAACGGAATACAGTTGGAGCAATGGCATTCACCGTAATACCAGTTGGACCAAGCTCACAGCCCAATGCCTTAGTCATGCCATCTACAGCAGCTTTGGAAGCACAATAAGCGGTATAACCCGCTGGATGACCAAGCAATCCACGTGCTGATGACATCAGCACAATCTTGCCACCAGTGCCTTGCACTTTCATTTGTTGAGCGGTAGCCCGTGCCAACAGCCAAGACTGCGTGACATTAGCATCCATCACACTGGTAAATGTGTCAGGCTCCATATCATTGATGAGTGCCACCTTGTTCATGCCAGAAGCAACCACCAGAATATCAACCGACCCATAGGCCTTGACAGCATCTTTAATCAAACTATTACAAGCGGTCTCATCTTTAGGACGTATATTTATTGCTGTTACTTTGGCACCTGCTTCGCTACATTCTTCAGAAATCTGATTCAAGGCATCTGCATTGCCCGCTGCCAGCACCAGTTTACAGCCAGCACCAGCCAACACACGTGACGCAACCATGCCAAACGCACCTGATGCTCCTGTAATCAGAGCAACCTTGTCTTTAATATCAAACATCGATATGGGATTGGTAATGCTAGCCATTTATTTCACCTCCGGCGGAAAATACATAACGCTCAATCACATCCACTAGCGTTAATGCCATCATAATTACCAGCATAACGCCAGCAATAATTTCCAATACTTTGACAGTCCAGCCTAGAAATCGTTGCAAGCTATTATGCAAAGTATCACTGCGATAATTCCTTAAGTCTTTGCTTATAAAATTTCAGTATACCTTCGGCATCTAGTCCGGCTTTTTTGGTATCTTCAAGCCATTTTTGATTAATAGAACTGGATGCTTCAATAAAGGCTTTTTCAAAGGCCGGGTCCGCTTTTACGACTTGTATGCCATTTGTTTTAAACTCTTTAAACGCACTGGCAGTCGATTCACTCCAACCCTTAGCAAACTTGAGCGCTAATGCTTCACCACTTATCGCTGCGATTGCTTTTTGATCTGCGGGTGAGATCTTTGCCCAAACATCTTTATTGATAATAAAAGAAAATGAAGTAGCATAAATCGCTTTACTAAATTGCGTCATCGACTTGGTGTAGGGTATAAGCTGAAAAGCTCTAACCCCTTGAGGATCTAATCCTAGATGGCCATCAACCACACCACGCCCAATAACCTCATTAGACTTTACTGCTGGAGTAGACACCACACCTGCACCAATCTTCTTAGCTACATTGGACAATGGACCAGGCAATGCCCAAAGTTTGCGTGAAGCCATGTCTTTAATAGAATTGATTGGCTTGTTGGTTTGGCTAAATAGCTCCCCTGGCGAAATCACCCACTGGCTTAACAGATGCACAGTATCGAATTCATCGGGGAAGAATCTACGATTGGTTTCCCATAAGGCTTTAGACATTGCTTCGACATCGTTATTTCCGATAAAAAGATTCATTGCCACTAACGGACCTTGTACCCGATTAGCAATCAAACCATTGAATTGTATAGCGGCATCAGCAATACCTTTTTCAACTGCAGATAATTGTTTAGGTGGAGGTGCAACAGATTTTGGCGGAATAATACCTGTTACCCGACCCTCGGTAACCTTCTCGACCTCATCTATCCAGGCAGGTAGCACCTTAGCACACGCCAAATGTTTAGGACCAAAAAAGCAATTCACCGTCAGCTCAGTCTTGGCCATGACAGTGTTTGAAAGTGTAATAGCACCTGCTACAAACACGGTTAAAAATAATTTCATATTGTTTCTCCTAGTATTATTAAAAAGTTTCTTTCTGTGTTGCTTGCAAAAACACTCCTATCTTTAATATCAAACATCGATAAGGGTCTGGTAATTCTAGACATTTATTTCACCTCCGGCGGATAAGGCATAACAACCATCATAATACAAATATTATTGCGACTATTGATAATCTCGCGTATCTCGTCAGCGGGAATGGTGCAACTATCATATTTACTGAGCACAGTTTCAGTGCCGTTAATAATAATAGTTATTTCACCCTCAAGCACAACATAAATTTTTTCTATGGGAGTGCTGTCTGGACCAGCGCCACCGCCAGGTAAAAATTGAGACAGCCCCACCCATTGATTGGTAGGACCATTTTTCATAAAACCCTGTAGTCGCAAGCCCAACATTTCCCGATGATTGGGGGCAGTATATGGTTGTGCATCACGAAAACGGGTGACTAACATCTAATTAATTCTCCTGGCGTCTCTGAAAAAAATCGAATTTATACAATTATTTTATATTGACCGCATTATAATACAACAAAACCACTATGCGGTCAATACAAAAATAAACATAAGTATTGTTGTTGTCCGAGAATAAAGAATTTTTGTAGCAGACCTATGTAAAATTTGAGCTCATCAATTGTCCTCGTGCTAGGTAATATAGCCTAGTGTAGTATAGAAAACAAAGGCAAGACAAACAAAAGGAAACTTCGAAAATTTAAAACAAATGAACAATAAAAACAAAACAAAAAGTGGCGTTCAAGTTATCGCTCGTGCCGCTGCTATTCTAAGAACACTGAAAGAAAATCCATCTGGGATGAGTATTGGACAGATTGCAAGAAAACTTGGTTTGCCTCGATCAACAGTTCAGCGGATTGTAGAAGCCTTACGGGAAGAGCGCTTGGTTATTGCATTAGAATCATCTCGCGGACTAAGACTAGGGCCAGAGATACATGCTTTGGCAGATGCTTCCCGCTATGACATGGTTGAATTATGCAAACCTCATTTAGTGAAATTAGCCGAAAAAACAGAAGAAACAGTGGATCTTTCTGTGTGGCGGAGAGATAAAATGATTTTCCTTGATCAAATACAAGGCTCTCACCGACTTCGCACTTCCTCAGAGGTTGGCTCGAGTTTTCCATTGACCACTCCAGCCAATGGGTTGGCTTGTCTTTCGTTATTAGCAGATACAGAGATATCTAAGCTGGCTTATGCTGAGTGGGGCAAAATGGGTATAGACAGGAATTTAGACGCTTTCATGGATATTATTAATAGCGTGCGCCACGAAGGCATTGCTTATGACAGAGACCTTCATTCGGAAGGAATATCTGCTATGGGTTTTGCCTTTCGTGATTATCAAGGAAATATTTTATCCATATCAGTGCCTGTACCATCTTCTCGTTTTGAATCGCAAGAAAATCTTATTAAGTCATCATTACTAACGCAAAAAAACAAATTAGAGAATATGATGTCTCAAAAAATATA
>Ga0302119_10000759_pt1 | contig 14568 bp, 6 predicted proteins | sample AG5_Tmax_MG_FD_203114 | JGI IMG/M metagenome (GOLD analysis project Ga0302119, IMG submission 203114) | Marine microbial communities from Western Arctic Ocean, Canada - AG5_Tmax | ecosystem: Environmental > Aquatic > Marine > Oceanic | place: Canada: Western Arctic Ocean | collected 2017-10-01 | reverse complement strand
TGCGGTGATTGCGTATCTATCTCTACACTGCTATCTGGTTGCTCGATTAATCCTAATCGTCTTGCGAGTCCTTGATATAAAGGTTCTCTAGTATACTCAAGAACGGTATGTTGGCGAACATCGTTGGGGTTAGTGATTAGATTGGTCACTACCAGATAATCAATTTTATCTGTATAGTCTAAAATTTTCATCAGACTAAGTATAGGTCCACCATCGTGTTTAGACCTTGATAATCTTTCCTCTTCTACAGAAAAAATTATTTCACCGTCTTTTAATAAACACACTCCAGCGTTATGACCTAGAGCAAGCCCGGCAATCCACTGACTCATAATCTCTATTTCTTTATGTAAGTTTCAACTTCTGTAAACGGTTCAATCTTGATTGATTTGTCTTTATTGCCATCCGCTAAAAGATTTTCAGTATTAAAATCATAATCTGACTTATGGTCTATAGTATTTGGATTATGAACATCACAACTATTGTGTGTAGTTGGAATAAATCTTCCTTGAAAGCCCGTATCTTCACCCAAAACTTCTACGCACGATGCAATAATCCTCTGTTCTTGTTCTTCATTTAGCATCATTACTCCATCATTCTGTCTATCTTTTTCATCATCCATAGTCATTCTGATAGGAGAATAATCTCTTCCTGTTTCTGCTCCAATATCTATAATATCAAATTTATCATCATTGGGATAAGTGATATTAATAGGTACAGTAGAACCAACAACAACCGTTGCAGTTTTATCTAGAGCTTTTGCTATATGTTGTCCAAGAGAATCGCATCCTAAGAAATGATCTGCGGAATTAATCATTGAGGCCCATAATCGTAAATTAGTTTCTCTGGGCATTGCAACTGGATGTTTTTTATTTTCTGGAATAGGAAGAGCAAGGTCCGCCATAACAACTACTGCGTATTTTTCGCGGAGTTTCTCGATAATACTAATAATATTTCCTACTTCAAAAGAACGTGAAGTGCTATCAATTAAATATTCTCCCATTTGTGTAACAGAGCGTCCAAATGGTTGAACAATGAGTGCTTTACCTTTGTTTAATTGGGATTTAATTTCTTGAATAGTTTGATATCCTGAGATTGTTTCCGTCTTATTTAGGTTAATAGACGGGGCTGGTAATTCTCTAGTTTTCTCAAGTCCATTGATTTCAATATCAAATGCTTGAGCAAGAGAACATTTTTGATTGAAGTATTCGTTGATTCTGTATGGCTCTGGAGTTACGATATCTTTGTTCCGGAGATGTTGGTCGAAAAGACCTTTGTGCCATACTTCGTATGCGTGTTTCTGAAGGACTGGGTGTCCTCTGTAGAAATCCATACCGCCTTCGCAGACTATTATAAAATCTTTATCACCTGAATCTTCTGCGTATTTTTCAAAAGCAGGAATTGAGCATATTACCCTTCCTGCGCCGCCACTAATAAAGAAAGCCTTAGATCGACTCTTTTTCATATCACTTCACCTCATTCGAGTTTTAAATTACAATAATTATAACACAATAACTATAACTTGTCAAGTCTTTTTCTTTTACTTATATGACAAATAAAAAAGGCTTCTTTAGAGAAGCCTTTTATACCACTAAATTTTTTTCATTATATTATTTAAGATCGGATGCTTCTTCATCTATTCCAGAGATAGGTACTAATTGGCCGATTGCATCATTATCTGCGGCAGTTCGTGCCCCGACCAAAATTACTTCGTGTTCGGGATCTTCGTTCCTAACATATGGATCATCACCCTCGCCATCTGGAGCTACAGGCCAAGAAATTAAATGATTTGGTACAGAGGCCCAGGTTGCAGGCATATCTCGTAATTTCTGTCTATATGTTTCCCACTTTACTTTAACATCGGCAGGCATATCCTCAGCAATTGATGAATCCGATGTTTCCAATTTGGAATTTCGTACATCACGAATGAAGGCATCATCTCGTCTGCGCCAATCACCAGGATTGGCACCACCGACACCATCAAAATTAGCGCCTTGTCTAAACACTAGAGGTTTTTGATAATCATCGAGAATATCATTTTCAGAGAAAATGGATCGAGGATCTGATGGATCAGCTATAACTCTATTCATTTCATCGGCTGGTCCTACTCTAATTTCATAAAGTAAACGTTGTGGAAATCCACCGAAAAGAATACCAATTTTAATACAATTTTCGTCTGTATCCGCATTAATCTTTTTAACTTCACAATTTAAAGGAACAGGACGTTCTGTATAGTCGTCTTTGTCCCAAGTCTGTTCGATATCTTGTGACTCTTTGTCAACCCATAGGATTAATTGTTCTGGTCCATCATACTCCATCGTAGACGTTTTGCCCATCGTAGTAGTCGGTACAGCCTGTTCATATTCATCAGGCAGATCGAAGGTTACGGTTTTTTGTACTTTAGCCATTTTTTAAATTCTCCTAATATTATTGATATGTCACTTTTACGAGTCCACCAGCACCGAAACCTCCTGTACAAGGTGTTCCAGCGGCGTTTCCATCACCTACTCCTCCTCCACCAGGGAAAATAGAGTGTCCTGCACAACAAGCGTAATCTCCAGCACAATAATGATTTGTTGATCCAGTCCAAGGGGCTGTGAATGGACCAGTAGGACTTCCTTGACCATTTTGAATTTCATTACAACAACTGTACCCTTTATGCATTCCAGCGGCAGCACCTCTGAAGCACATATCTCCACCCTGAGTTGCATCATTACAGTTATGAGTCACCCAACCATTATTATAGTTTCCTCTATCGCATTGTACTCCACCGATATGACAGTTATAACAAGAAGATTGTACATCCCAAGAAGTAGAACCACCGTGTCCGCCAATAGCACAGAAGTTAGATAGTCCATCTCCATTTACGTAAGAAGTACATCCGTGTCTACAGGCTCTATTACAAGTTGTGCAACAAGAACAACTTGATGTTCCACCTGCACATAATGAATAAATTGATTCTGAACCAGCAACTGAATTAAAGTCTCCTCCTTCTCTACAGAGAGTTTTTTCATTATAGTTGCCCCCGGCACCACCGTGTCCAATGTCAAAATCGTATCCAGCAGAGCCTCCAGGTCCGCCCCCGGAAAGAATCTCGAAATTAATGATTGATGTTCCTGTAGGAACAACCCATTGTAAGCAACAACCACCGTTAGTTGCTCCCCAATGGTTTGTGTTGTAAATGTAAAAATGTTTCTGGTCAGTAGATAATGTTGTGGCTGTAAAGTCTGTCAGTTCAGTAATACCTGCCGCGACAGCAGTATTTATTGCATCAACATTTCCGGCTTGAAAGGTACATATATCTTGTTGTGATTCATATATATGATTTGCCATTAATTCCAATGCAACGTCAGTATTTCTGGCCATTGCATTCATTTTACCTAGTGTTAATATGTCCATTATTCGCTCCCGTCAACTGGTGTGAGGTTTTCGATGACGTCGGTATCCATTTCACCTCGTCTTGTTTGATTATCTACATCCTCCGGAGACAGTGGTTGCGCCACGGTATGTGGTAATTTTCCTGCATAAGTTTGAGGCATATCTCTTAATAATTGACGATATGCTTCCCACCTATCTTTTTCAGCTCCAGCAGGCAATAATGTTTTAATGTCTGTTTCGTCTAGTACACTATTACGGTCTTCTCTTATTTGATCCCAGTCTGTCCATACTTGCTGTAAGACCAAGTCCCAAGTCTTAGATGCAGAGTCATAAACACAATTATCTCTATTCCACACGTGATCGGGCGGAATTGAATCGTTTCGAGGACGCTCGTAATAAACAGTACCATCATCGAGTTTATCTTGTACTTGCGGAAGTTCATCATATGAACCTTTCGTATTGCCCGTACAATGTGGCTGACAAAAGAGGGCACATATATGAGTATCTGTTGTACAATCTATTTTAATTCTTTCTGCATCTAAAGGTACAGGAAGTTTTTCTATAGCGGCTGATTGATCTTCATCATCACCCTCTATATCACCGTCATCAAGATAATTAGTTTTTATTGGCAAATGAGTCCATTTCCCTTTATTATCACCGTCTTTAAAGACATCAATCCAGATAGTATCTGGCCCGAGATAATCTAACGTAGCAGTATTCCCGGCAGACATACTCTGGGATAAATATTCATCCGGAACTGGATACGTCATTGTTATATTCAATTTAGCCATTTTTCCTTTATCTCCTAATTTTAATCTTTAATTATCCCCAATATGTGACAAGAACTCCGCCACCGCCACCGGCTTTACTGCAACAACAAGAGCCTGATGTTGCACCACCAAAAGCACCACTACCTGGACTAGCAGGTCCCCCACCGGAGTGATATCCGAAAGTACAAGAATCTGGAGAGAATGCATCCCCACCCTGACCAATTGGTCCGCCGGCGGCTGCGGCAACTTGAAACATTGAACTTGCACAATGCTGTGAACTTTTTCTCCAAGAACTTCTTCCTGAAACACCGTAATCTGCTCCGTGAATCTGGGCACAACCATAACAAGTGTGACAACAAGTATAACAGTTCCAATTTCGACAACCGTTTGATCCTTGATGTCCGCCAATAGCACAGAAGTTAGATAGTCCAGTACCATTAATATAAGATGTGTGACCTTTGTTTCCGTGATCTCCTGACCAACAACAACCTGTTCCGCCAGCACATATAGCATAAACTTCACCAATTGCGAAATCACCTTCACTCTTGTTTAAATGCTTAACTGCATATCCGCCTCCTCCACCAGGAAGAGGATTCATCATACAGCAACAACCTCCATAACCGGAAGCACCAGCACCATAAAGTTCAAATTTAATTGATTGAGTATCTTCTGGAACAGTCCAGTTACAACTCCATCCACTATAATTTATGCTTTCTTGTCCAGCTTGACCGTCAAATCTCGCACATCCTATATAGAGACTATTCATCTTTTGCGAAGCAGGATCCATTTGATTCATAGAATCTATTCCATCTTGGGCTGCTTGATTCAATGCGGCTATATTTCCTGCTTGAAATTCACATATGTCTTTCATTCCCTGGAAAGTAGCATTGGCTAGATATTCCAACGTGACGTCCACATCCCTCGCCATTGCGTTCATTTTTCCTAGTGTTAAAATATCCATTAGTCTTTTTTCTCCAGTATTTTAGTATTCATTTCTATTTATATAAATTTATCTGGTTATACTTCCCAAACATCTTTGAGGGTTATGATTCCTCGCATATCTTCAAGGTTACCATCGTATCTACTAGAAGTATATAGTAAACTTGCAGGAGTACCCAAGTTCCAAGATTGCAATTTAAATGTCCAAGAATCGCTCAATGTGTGTCCTTGATAATTCTCAAATGAAATCATTATACCATTTTTAAAATTAGTATTAACTGTACTAGAATTAGTAAAAGGCGAAGTGGTTTCATTTGCCATCGGACCATATAGTGCTAAATCAACATTTGCATTGCTAATTGAAGCGCCTATTAGTGTCACTGGTCCAGCAACCATTACAAGAGGTGTTTTGTATGCTGAGCCTGAATTGACCATTTCAATGAATTCTACATTTCCATTTAATCCTAGAGAAGCAGTGGCTTCAGCACCATATCCAGTGGGCTCTGCGTGAGCATCGACAAATATAACCCTTTGTTCCCCATCTGCATAATCTGCCCAATCCTCAACAATACTTACTCCTCCTATACCGTCGTTTAATACAACAGTACCGGCAAATCCATTACCAACAGACACATCTGTAGTGCCAATTAATCCTCCAGCATCTGAGACCATAAGAAGAGGTTCATCGTAGCCGGTTCCTCTTGCGGTAAAGGTGACATCTGTAACAACATTATTAAGGTCTGCTTCCAACTGAGCTCCTGATCCTATACCGGTTGGATCATTAATAATGAAAGAGATATCTTTATATCCAGTTCCACCGTTGGAAATATTTACAGCCGTCATTTGTCCAATTTGAACCGGAGCAGTCCAGGATAGACCATAGGTTGAACAATCTGTTTCGTTTGTATATTGGGGATCTTCACAAGAACCTGGAATAAGTTCAGTAGAAAATACTGGTTTTAAGATTGCTCCAGAACCGAATGCTGTTCCATTGACTACACCAAATTCATCGTATGTTGGCATTCCAGTTGCATCATATGCCGCAACTTTTGTGTCTATAGAATATGCTGAACCTCCTTGAATTATATTGACTATACCAACGCTACGATCTGTAGTTACAGCACCAAAAGCTCCTTCACCAGGTCCAGATACATCAATTATTTTCACATCATCAGCCGTAATATAACCTGATCCAGGTCTATCTACAGACAGATTAGTAACATTCCCACTAGCGTTAACAGTAGCTAATGCTCTTAATCCACCTCCAGTATCAGTATCCATATCAACAAATACAGTATTATCTCGTACCCAAAGAATTGCCTTAGTATCTGTATCATTTGAATCAAACAGGTCATACTTGTCTGTGATTTCTGTGGGTTTTGTAATAACATACGAGAATATAGCATTCTGAGGAAGAGGTCCTGAGTCAAACATTCCATCTTGATGTGTAATAGTATGGGGTGAAACATCAAGATTTTGAAATGTAACAGTATCTCCAACAACAGCAGAAATCTCATCAGGAACAATCTCACCAGTAGCTGAAATCAAAACTGCGATAGTTTCAGGAGTCGTATCGGTATATCCAGTTCCTTGATTAACTATTGATAATCCAGCAATTCCTCCATCTACAAGTTGCATAGAAGCGGTGGCTGCCAGGGAGGGCGTTCCCCCACTAATAGCAACTGTGTCTGCCAGTAAATAATCTGCTCCGCCATCTGTCATAACTATTCGATCAACTGTATCATCTTCTTTAAGGTAAACTGTACCTGCGGCAAGACCTCCAGTTGAGGTTGTGAATAGAAGAGTAATTAATGGATTGACTGTGTGAGTAGTTACACCCAATGGATGATTGTGGGCGCCTGAAGTGGAAGTAAACTCGAAATCCTGAGCAAAAGAGTTCCAAGTTACAGTTTGATCGTGAGTATGTCCACCCTGGGTAGTTGTTGAAACAACAGGCGTTCCGCCTATAACTGTATTGACTTCTGTTTGTGTTAAGTGAATTGTGTGAATATGCCCGGCAGCACCACCTCCATCTGCTACATCTATTTCCCAGTATCCAACATAACCTGTACCAGGATCTATCAAAGTACAAGATTTAACCATACCATCTTTAATAGTATGAGTAGCCGTTGCTTTTGTTTCCACTGAACCGGCAACATCCACAGCACCCAAATCAAATGCTCTTGCTTTAGTATTAACGGAGTATCCTGTTCCACCTGATGTCATAGTAACATCTGAAACACCGTCATCATAGACAGCCGCAAGAATAGCACCAGTACCTGTTTTACCATTTGCATCAATAGTATAACTATAGGTATCAACAACTCCTGAATCATCACTAATAAAAACTTTATAAATTAGTCCGTCAGATAGAGAGGCTTCATAAGACTCTCCAGCAATATTGTATTCATAAGAACGAGACATATCATCTAGGAGGGCGACTGTGCTAACAACATATTGTTCACATTTAGTAGGAGTATCGTGATCTCCGCCAGATGAATCTATGTCACTTGCGTGATTACTCGACATAACTCCCCATCCAGTTACTGAGGAAGACGAATCGTGACAATAGGACTGACTAGGCTTAAATAACATTGTATCATAGTCTTGAGCGTAGTTATTAATAAGTCCTTTGTTGTAAAGTGTAATTCCATCTATTTCAGTAATCTTAACAAAATCTCCATCATCGATTCCGCCCCACAGCAATGCTTGTTCAGTACCTCGTCTTATGATAAGTTCTGGATTGTCAGTATCAGGAACAGATTGATTATTTAAAATGGTTAATTCTTCTGCTGGCTCACCATCTGCTTCGTGACCAGTGGCTCTAAATGAGTTTATTGCACCGGCCGAAGTATTCTTAAAGATATCATATGCTTTAATTTTTGTGACAGACGGAGTATCTTCTGGACTTATTTGTAATCTTAAATGTTGAACGAACGGACGAGGCTCACCAAAAATATCCATTGTTTCGCCAAAAGACAATACCTCACTATTAATTGGATTATAATTAATGTGATGAGTTATGTTGGTACCTTCGTGAGCAAATATGACATCATCGTTTGCATCATACAAATAATCGGAAAATGCTATTTCCCGAGTCATTGTAATACTGGCCATTAATTCGTTTGTCTGATGAACAGTATAACCAGAATTAGAAGCACCTGTTGTATATTGGGCAAGATTTTCCAACATATCTGCTAGGGCTTGGGCGATGAGAGCATCTTGAGATATAACGTGGGCTGTATAATCAGCTTGCAATTGTGCCAGCGTAGTTGTGACGTTGGTTTCTTGTAAATTAGCGTGATTAGAGAGAATATTTCCAGCATCGTTTGCCCAAGGAACAAAGACTGTATTTACGAAACCTTGAACTTCATCGTTCATATAGGTTTCTACAGAATTCATTGCTGTATTAGTACGGACAACAACTTCGTTTTTGAAAGTATTTTGTTGATTTTCTAAAGGAGCAGAAACATTAGCATTTAACCACCCTTTCATTGATGCCGCCATAGCATTCAATTTGCTAGGTATCATCACCGCTGGAGTATTGGTATATATCTCTACTTCTTCGGTAAACGCCGAAACATCGATACTGTCAAATGTAATATCTGGTATGTCGTTAAACGGGTCGACCGCGGTAGTAATTTGTGATAGGGTTACTGACATTTTATTTTATCTCCAAAATTTATCTATTCTTGATATATTTATAATACTATTTATATAATCACATAGATTTTTTTGCCATTCAGCAATATGTGATTTAATACATTAAGGCAAAAAGTAGCCCCATATTCTGATTCCGTGTCCGGCTTCATACTCGCTTGCATCCCAAACTCCTTCGCCAGTAGCGTTGTCGCCTGTATAGTGTCCTTCTGGATAGTTTGTTAACCATCCTTGACTTGGACTGCCTGGTTCCGCACTCGCTACTTCTGTGAATGATTCTCCATCAGGATTTGTCACCGTCACGTTATAATACATCACACCGTGATTGTCTCCTCCGACTAATGCATCGTGTCCGGCTGGAATATCATTAACGGTCACCATACAATGAATTTCACCTGCAGAAACCCACGTGAACGTCAATCCGGGAGCTCCAGCGGAAGCAGGATTGTCCCAGAAAGTGCTGTTATTATTACCTCCAGCCAAGTAATTTTGAGGATGTTCTGTAACAGAAGATTTTTGAACTACAACAGTACAAGCAGGATCAAAATTATATCCAAATATTTTGAATTGAGCCTCGCCGTTTCCATAGTATTGTGCTTGTTCTCCACCACCAAAACCTGATGTTGCATTTGGATCAACGACACCCGATGAGTTGACGAACGGAGAAGGTTGATATACTGTGACGATATGCAGATATTCTTTTACAGTAAATTGATCAGGATAATTAAAATAATCTCCTGCTGTATTAGTAATAATGAAGTCTTGAGCTCCTAGAGGAGTTCCGGCTGTAACTTCAAAATTAACTCTAGTAGGTAATAGAACTGCCGATGTGATTTGTGCGAATCCTCCAATTGTTATTTCCCAATTCAAATCAATACCTTCACCAGCTAATTCTACATTCGTCCCCGCAATAGCGGTTACGTTTGACATATTCCAAACTCCTCTTGGAGCGGCACAATAACCTTGAGTTGTGAAGTTAGAAAGAGAAGTTCCTTGATCATCTTCACAATGTGCTGGAATTTCAGGAGTCCAAGTTGCTCTTGGTGCTATACAAGATGCTTCATCATTGTATCCAACATCTGAACAAGTACCTGCTGTCCAAGTGTTTCCATCTGATGTCCAGGTGTTAGCTGCCGATGTCCAAGTGCCTGAGACTCCTGTACATCCAGTTTCATCATTGTCATAAGTAGGATCAGAACAAGTACCTTCACCGAGACAATTTATCTCATTATTGTTAAATTGTGTATCAGAACAAGTACCTGAACCCACACAAACACTTTGTTCAGTATAAGCACCACTAGAACAATAACCGGACGTCCAAGTACCGTTAGGTTCTATACAATTTATTTCAGTTGTATAAATTCCGTTAGAACAAAATTCTGCTACTAAAGTTAACCAAATACCGTTAGGTTTAGCACAAGTAGCTGATGTAGTGTGTTGTGGTAGGAGCGTTCCGTAATCTGCCGCGTAATGTGCAGAGCAAAAAGGACTAACTGCCAATACTGATCTAGTGCCAATTTCAACACTCAAACTGTCAATTCTAATAGGCGGATTCAAGACATCGGTTTGTCGTTTATTAAGGTCATAATAATCTTCAATTACTGATTCTCCAAACGATTCTATTGTACGCATTCCTGCTATGGGCATCCCAAAATAATCCATATTTTCTTGATCAAGATGCTGAACCTTCCATCTCTCTTCTCCTCCAACTGGAATTCCGAACACATTCATTGAACGTGCGAGAAGTAAATATTCATCGGATGAAAGATTTGGAATAGTCTTGACTGAAACATTATCCCAGTATGTAAATCCGTTACCAGTAGTAGAAAGTGTTAAGAATGCAACTCCAGTTACAGGAGCAGTAAAAACAAACTCTTTATTTCCTATCGTATCGTTTGCGACAATTGCCTGACTTCCATATTGATCTGAATCAGGTGAAGGTCCAACCTTAACTATAGAATCAGTAGGTCTATCAACATTGTAAGATACTTGATAATTCATACCATCAATCATTTCAAAACTGATATGTGCAATTCCTCTTACACCAGTGCCAGTTCCAGCAGTATAAATTTGTTCCGATAATTGATCAATATAAGCGGCCGCACCCTGTTGAGGTGCAAATGTCCAATTCTCTTCAATTTCTCTTACAGAAACATCATCAACGCTTCCTTCCCAACCAATTTGGGAGAAGTATGGACTATAAGTTTCAGGATAATTATTATCTACATCTGCAACAAAGTGAATAAGAGAATCGTGTGATCCCGCTCTTACGTGATGTTTGACTTCGCCTTGATGAACAAGTCCTGTAGAATTGTGATCAAGCGTTGGAATTTCTTCTGCATACAATTTAAAATGTGCGATAGAACCAGTTCCATTCACCCTAACAACTACATCAGGAGTATTTTCACCAATAATATTCAAATGATGAATTCCACTTTCTGTAATTGTACCTAGAACAACTCCGTCTAGTACAACTTCTATAGTTGGATTATTAGAGACTGTTCCTGTTAATGTTAAATCTTCGTGGCCTTCTGGAATAGTTTGAGCAAGTAGTATCCAACCAAGTACGTGATCCCAACCAACAGTAAATATGTGAGTATATGTTTCAGCGTGATAAGCATCCGATTGAGGAAAATCTCGTGTGCGAGTTATATCCTCTTGTAACCAATCTGCATCGGCCTGAGTCATCTGGAAAGTATGAGAGTGAGAACCAGCAGGTCCTGGTCCAACTAGAAAAGATAGAATGTCGTGTGTATCTAATGTAGCATCAACCGTTGCTTCGTAATAAGCATTCTTAATAAGAGAATTTGCAAGTGTATAAGTTGCGGTACCATTTACCGAAGAACTAAATTCTAATTTATCATTAACAATTCCTATATCAACTCCACTCATTGTCCAGTTAATTAATGCTGGATCAGTAAAATCAAAATTCCAGTTAGGAATGAGATGACCAGCATTGTGACCAAGCGTAACTCTTAATCGCCCAGTCATACCATTGTCATTGGGGTCCATATCTGCCAAGTTATACTTCACTTCGTATAATTTTCCTGCATCGAAAGCTACAGTTTGATTAATCTCTGTAGAGGATGCAATAGAACCATCAATATATGCTTTACCGCCAGCAGTAGCAGTCCAGCCTTCTCCCATATACCAAGCATTCTGACCAGTAACACGTTCTCTGATTGATACGCTATCAATCTTACCTTGTCCGGTACTGGATAGTCTGAAAATTGTAGAATTATCAGGTGCAACAAATGTTTCAGTATAGTGACCTACTACAGTATTAGCAGTACCAGTAACCGTAGTGTCACCTATGATAGAAGCCGTAATTGTTCCGTTCGGCGCTCCAAAATCATCTTTGAAATCTTCTATAATATCATATTGAATTTCATAAGTAACTCCGTTTAGAACTGTTCCTATAATAAGTTGCTCTATGTATCCCGCAGACGTGTCCATAGTATATGCTGAACCACCTTGTACTTGCCAGGAGCCCGTCTCTGTCCAAACAACTTCTTTGAAAGTTACATTATCCATAGCAATATCTGACCTGTAGCCTAGAGCAACACTCAAATAGACTATAGCAGTTCCAGTAAAATTATTTGTAACAAGGAACTGTTCTGATCCAATACCTGCAATCATTACCAACGGATCAATATATTGTACAGTACCAAGTTCGATATTCATTGCTTGAATACTTGGTATTGCCCCTGGTCCTGTTGCTGTCGCTAGATTACCCGTTCCAAGAATATCTGCTTGAGTTCCTTCTACTGGGAATGCGAATTCTGGTTCTGGTTGTACTTGAAAGAAATCAGGTCCTGTTCCGTTATCTACAAGAATTTTATCTAGAACGTGCAGTGGAGTATACATATTATCTTGACCGTGATGATAAAAAACGTGAATATCATCACCCGCATTAACTACAGGTAGATCAATAATATTAAATGTTCCTATCATCGAGGCGTGCCACGCACATTGATAATACAATGTATCTGGTGCTACTGAAGGAACAGTAAATTCCATCATTTCGTATTTTAGTGCTCCTGTTCCATCTGCACCAAAGTTAGATGATCCTGCATATGTTTGATCTCCAGGTCCTTCTTCAGCCCTTGTTCCAGTAACACCTAATAGATACTCACCAAAGTAAGCCCCTGGTGTAAAGTGAGAACCATCATCAGTAGTCACGTAGATAGGATGTCCCGCGGCATTAACTCTGAATCGATATGTACCACCTCGATATAAATTGAGTGTTCTGTTAGTACCTTCAATCATTCCTTCTTTGTCAAATTTGTATAATCCTTGATCTGCTTCAACAGCATAATATCCGTTGACTGCTCCGGGAGCAACAAATGGTCCTAATCCACTTTGTCCATCTGCTCCTGTCAGACCAAAATCTTCTGGGATTTTCCAAGTAAATTCTTTTGAGAAGTTACCAATCCATTGAGATGCGTGCCATTGAGGTAATCCAACATCTCCGAATAATGGATTCAATGCTTCACAAGTAGCGTAGTCATCAACACCGTTGTAATACCAACCATCTACGTCTAATGCTTCGCACCATCCTCCTAATCCCATACAAGTGGGGAAATCTTGATCTGATACCCAAAGTCCTGGCTCTTCGGAAGCATTAACGAAAAGGTTGTGATCACCTGTATTAATTGTTATTCCGTGACTTCCATTTTTAGAGATACAATGATAACCTTCTCCTGGTTCTCCTAACCCCCTTGTCATTCCTGCTTGTACTAGGTTATCCCAACCAGCTCCGCGTATTGCTTTAATGCCAGCGGCGTGCAAATACATTGATGTAGGCGCACCCGTAAATGGATCAATCATTACATCATAACCCGAATGATGCCAAGCATTATTTAAAAATTCGTAAGTACCACCTCTGAATATGTCGAAGCCACCGATAATTCCGTCGTTGCCTCCAAGATTCTCGGCGTCTGCTTCATCTCTTTGATAAGGAAAATAAGTGGCGGCACTTCGATCATACCAAGTCCAGAACCAAGGAGTATCTTGAGCCCCCTCAACAGTCGTGGTATTCGGATCCAAAAATGATAATGATGCGGCAGTATCTACTATAATAGGTAAATGGTCAGTTGGACCATAGCCATCCCCAAGAGCAACAACCGTGTGGTCTCTCATTTCTCCTGGCAATTCAGTAGGAGTATATGGTAATGGACCAGATGGTAACTGAACAATATCACCAACAGTTAATCCGTGATTAACTGATTTAACAGTACGTGGTCGTGACCAGAGCATTTCTACGCCAGAGACGAAGGCATCACCAAAGTGATTTGTTATATCTCTTTCGACTTCAAATCTATAAGATGCCATATCAACAACAACTTCATATTCTTCAATAACATTGAATGTTGTTGGAGTAGTACCAGTAGCATTTTCTAAAGGATAAATTACTGTTTCTGTGAGAACAAATGTGTCCGCATCAATGATAAAATCTACATAATAGTTAGTATTACCGTGATGGATACCATTGTAAACATTTTGATAATGTACTCTATCTCCTGCTATAAGTCCGTGGTCATCACATTCAATTCCGCGTTGTTTCTTCACATAACCAGTAACATCTACGATTGGAATTGCAATAGATGTAGGATTGAGATCATCTCCACCAAGAGCAAAGTTATAATGTCCAACTGTGAATTGACTTGAACCTGGATACCAGACTCTATCAAAATCGTGAATATGTTGGTCAATTGATATAATTAAATATACATCATCTGCAGGAGTAAGACATCCCATTTCTAATGTATGAAAATGCTGTGGATCTGAAGTACCATAATCAGAAGTTCTAATTAATGTGGCA
>Ga0302119_10000753_pt1 | contig 14620 bp, 10 predicted proteins | sample AG5_Tmax_MG_FD_203114 | JGI IMG/M metagenome (GOLD analysis project Ga0302119, IMG submission 203114) | Marine microbial communities from Western Arctic Ocean, Canada - AG5_Tmax | ecosystem: Environmental > Aquatic > Marine > Oceanic | place: Canada: Western Arctic Ocean | collected 2017-10-01 | reverse complement strand
CTATTGTACCTATAGTTTTACCAGGTATTGATACTTGTTTTGCTTTATAAGAAAGAAATTTAGATCCTCCTTTTTCTTTGTCTGCTCCAGTATAAAATTCCCCCAAATATTCTCCACTGCCGGATGCGCCCATTCCTTTGTGTCCTCGAGGCATATAGATTTCTATAGAATATAAATTATTTCTAGCGAAACCTCCTGTAGGTCCTATTACATCGTTAAAATCTGATACTTGCATTATTTACTCCAAACTTGTTTTGCTTTAGCACCGACAAATCTCTGATATGGTAAAAATATAGCATTCTCCCATTCATTAGGAGGTGCTTCTAGTAGACTTGTTCTTACGTGACCGTATAAGTATTTATGTATCATTTTGTCGGCATTCTTAATATTTCGTACGGCGTCCCAAGATACATTGAATCTTGCTTTATCTGTCATATCTTCTGGTTCGCCCTTTTGAGTAGCAAATTTCATTATCCTGGTCATAAATTTCATTCTCTCTACAGGGAATAGATAATGAAAGTTGAGTCCTATAAAGCCATCCTTATACACATCAAGCACAATAATAAGAGGAAATTTATCCCAATATGGTAGAATCTCTTTTAATTTGGCGTCATATCCAAACGTGTACATCTTTCCCGGTTTCAGGACTGCCTTCTTTTTAAATCCTTTTGCAGAATCACCTACTTTCTGTTTAAACCACGCTATCGATTTCTTTGCTTGTTTAGCTTTTGATCCTTTTTTACCAGACAATGCTGAAGCAGTCAATTCGGCTCCAATAGCCCGACGTGCCATCTGACTTGTCTTACCAGACTTTGCTATTCTACCCCATTGTCCTCCCAGCCAACGATACTTACGTCCGTCAGAACCGACTCTCTCAGTACCTCTATCGATACTAACTAATTTCTTTGCGACTTTTGCGGCCATATTACTTCACCAAATGATCCTCTGTTAGTATTTTAAATTGCCACTTCCTATCATCACAAAACTCTCTAGCCATTTCAAACTTTGCTTCATTCACTTTCCACGTCTTCATTGCTTTTGCATAGCGATATTTAGACTTAGCGGTCTTTCCCAGCTTTGGTGGTCCCGTCTGGGTTTTTGGTTTGACTTCTATTACCATATGATTAATCTTTCCCTTCTCTCCTTTTACTTCAATCCAGAAATCAGGAAAGTATCGATGAACTTTACCATCGACAGGGCTGACATATGGGATGACAAGTTCTTCACTATTCCACTTCACTACATTAGGATTAGTATCAGCGTATACCATAAAACGTCTTTCCCAAGACGATCGGTATACTACGTTATCAACTGCCCCTACGTATTTTGAGCGATTCTTTACTTTATATTTTCCCTTATAAGCCATCTCAACTATTTATATAAATAGTTCAAAGGACTTATTATCACAAAGAGAAGGACATATGGCAGTAAAAAAAGGATACAGTAATCCGGGTATTGGTTCGCACGGAAAGGCAATAGCAGTAGATGACGTTAGTAGTTCCCTAGACGATGCTCGGCATCCATCATCTGAATTCGCCCCCGATCCTTCAAACATTCCCTCGGCAGACGGCGCTAAAGTATTTAAATTCCCTTTAGATGATGTATCAGCAGGGAATTTTTGGACAAGATTAATAATCAATTCTTGGGTACCAGTTACTCGTGAAAGTGATCAGGGAGAAACTGGTCAGATTTCCGGATTAGATAAGGATTCTCTTGCTAATATTTGGTTACCTATGCCGTTAACTCTTGCTACTGAATATGGTCAGAAGTATTCAGAAGTAGATAATATGACGGTTAATAGAGGCTCCGGAGAAGATATACGAGGGTATTCAGGATTTGGAGCGTCTTTTATGTCTCAAGGTCAAGCCGTGTTGGGAGGGGCAGCCAGCGAATTTGCTAACTTTGCTTCTTCAATGGCAAACGTAAACAATTCTGGTAAAATGGCAATGGGTTCGATACAAAATCAAATGATGGGATTAGTGTATGATGGTGCATCATTAAGGACACACACTTTAAGTTGGAGAATGATTCCTAAAGATAGAGCAGAACAAAATGCGATTCAAACAGTTTGTTTTGCTTTTAAAAAATTCTCGGCTCCGGTAGTTAAGGGACCTCTTGGTGGTGATACTGATTTTACTAAGTCTGCCGAAGCCCATAAAAAAGCAACGGCTGTAATAGATGAAAACAGCAAAGATGGAGTGAAGTTTGTTTTTCCTGCAGTACAAGACGAAAAGGCAATTCAAGATTCTATGAGAAATATAGGTAGATTAGGTATACCTGTAACAGTCAATGTCGAATTCTGGTATGGTGCGAAACGCAATCCTCATTTATTTCAAATAAAAGATTCTTTTATTGGAAAAGTGAACGTGAATTATACACCAACGGGCACGTGGAATGCTTATGAAGATGGAGCTCCAATTGAAACTCAATTAGATGTAACTCTTCAGGAAAATTCAATCATCACTCAAGATGATATAGATCAAGTAGGAGGTTATTAATAATGGCAAAATATACGAAAATACTTCCTCAAGTAAATTATAATGGAGTAAGTATAACTGATATCACACACCGATTAGATATGCTCAAAACAGTCAAAAAATATGCTACTCATTATTATTCCGTAACTATAGACGAAACTGCTACTCCTGAAAAAGTAGCAGAGCAGTATTATGGAACTTCTGACTACTGGTGGATTGTATGTGCAATAAATAATGTGATTGATCCATTTTATGATTGGGTAAAAAGAGAAACGGAAGTCTATGCTTATGCAAACAAAATTTATGACGACCAAGATGAAATTCACCATTATGAAGATGCTGAGTTTATTCAATATCCGACAAACAATGTAGAAGAGGACAGAGTACCCGTCACTAATATAGAATGGGAACTACATTTGAACGATAAAATGAGACATATTATGTTGCTCAAATCCTCTTACGTTCCAAAGATAGCGGATGAATTTGCGAAATGGATGAAAAATACTAAACAACAATATCAAGAATAGACTATGGCAGAAGAACTTGAGCCCAGTTTTGAGACATTAGATCCCAAAGCTACCTCTGATTGGAATTGTGAATTTATAAATTACAGAGGAAAAAACCTCGAATTGAGTGGTATCATTAAGGGACTGAGCATTTGGGAGTCGATATACAATAATTGTATGTTTGGTAACATTGCGATAGAAGATGGAGCCGGTATGGTCGAAGCTAACGGTATTGTTGGCTCTGGTCTAGAAGAAGTTCATTTTGAGATACTTACCCCGAATACGGCTTCGGAGAAAAGTTCCAATCTCGAAAAGGAATTCAAAGTTGATTCTATAACTGGTGGAACAAAGACTGCAAAATATACCTCCTATAATATAGGAATAACATCTCCCTATGCCTTTATAAACAATCAAAAACTAATAAGTCGTTCATTTCAGAAAATGACGGCATCCGAAATAGTAGAATATGTAGGTATGAATATTATGGAATTTGGTTCAAAGGGAGTATGGACTGACTTTACGGTATCTCCTTCTCTGCACGAAAAGAATATGGTAGTACCAAATTGGAATCCTTTTCAGTTAATAAATTTTCTTGGTAAAAACTCCGTATCTGCAAAGGGAGAATCCAATTATCTCTTTTTCGAGAACAACGATGGCTTCAAGTTCGTGACTGTAGACGAACTAAAAGACGGAGACATAATGAGAGCATTCACCTTGAAAAATATGCCCACGAAAGTTGGTCAAAGCGGACTCGGTTTTACCGTTGATAATTCGATGATGGAGAAATATTCAGAGCAACAACGATTTAATATATCAGCCGGACAAGTAAATGGAAATTATGGCTCTTCAATATTGACACATAATATCCTTGAAAAGTCGCTAGAGTCTTATGAAGTAGAGTACGACGGAGAGAAAGACAAGATAATGGCAGAGGGTATTGGCTTAAACGGGCCGAAAGATGCTCCGTTTTCCGATTATAATGTAAAGCAACATAATGGTTTTATGAGTGCTAATTACCTTTATAATTTTCACGATAAAGGAGAAAAGAGCCATTATCCTCATTATGATATGAAGATGACGGAAATGAATGCGAATACCATTAAATTTGATGTTCCTGGTGATACAAACACGTGGGCTGGTGATGTAGTGATGCTTCGGATACCAACTCATATTCACGTTCACGATGTGCCCGAGGATCAGTATATGACTGGAAAATGGTTAGTCACCGCAATACATCATAAGATATCTAATAGTGGATATACAATGACATTAGAGTGTATGAAAGATGGTTTCTTTGGAGACCCTGATAAAGTAATCGAAGAGCGAGGATAAGGAACATTATGCAATTTATGGGATTTGATGGTTTTATTTGGTTTATGGGTGTCGTAGAGGATAGACGAGATCCAATGAAACTAGGAAGATGTAAAGTACGAATAGCTGGTCTGCATACAGAGAAAATGGAACAAGGTATCGATGAAGGTATTCCTACTCCTGATCTACCCTGGGCTCATCCAATGCAACCAATTACGAGCGCCGCGATGAATGGAATCGGTACGACTCCACTTGGCCCAGTAGAAGGGACTTGGGTAGTCGGATTCTTCAGGGATGGAAAGAATTGTCAAGAACCTATTATGATGGGAACGCTGGGGGGATATCCATTAAAAGCGCCAGCAAAGACAGGATTTAACGATCCAAACGGAGTATATCCAAAAGCCACCCATCTTGGAGAACCCGATACACATAGACGGGCAGTAGTAGAATTCGAAGGACCACCCAATGCTGGAGGTGGAGCATCTAAAGTAGAAGAAGGACTCCCTGTCGATAACTATGATGCCGTTTATCCATTTAATCACGTAAGAGCAAGCGAGAGCGGTCACGTAGAAGAATGGGACGATACACCAGGAGCTGAACGACTTATGAGGTATCACAAAGCAGGTACGTGGGAAGAGATAGGACCAGACGGAACACGTACTGTGAGCGTTATTATGGACAATTTCACGCTTGTAGCAGGAAACGAAGAAGTCACAATCACGGGAGACTGCACCATTAAATCTGATGGTGATATAACCTTTGATGCTGGAGGTGATCTGAATTTCGTTTCCGGTGGTGATGTGAACATAGAAGCAGGAGGAGCTTGTAATGTCGATTCGACTGATGACTGCACGATCACCTCTGGAGCTGGTATAACCACTGAAGCAGGTGCTGTGAACTGGGTCAAAGGGGCTGGTCTGAAGCTAAATTAGCCGATTCCGGCGTTTATCCGGCTAAAAACCGCGTTTTTACGAAAAAAAAAAAGAAATAACCACTGTCAGGAACTAAAAAATGAATCCAAGTAGCGTAATATCAGGAGCAACAGGTACAGGGACGTTTGCAAACGCTGGCGATGCGATGGGTGGTGTCGGTGGAATGCTCGAATCACCATCGTCTCCCAAAGCCAAAAAGATGAAGAGCGACGGCAAATCCCTGGATATTACTGGTGAAGAGGGTATGAATGAAGTAGCCGTCAAAGCGGCTTATCCTGGGGATGACGGTGAAAAGATATGGGATACGCTTCAAGAAGTTCAAGGTGTCTCCGATGCTTTTACTTCTTGTGGGGACTTTCTGCAAGATGCTTTTCTTGCCGCTACTCGTGACTTCATACGGAACTCCGGTATACAGCAAGCAGGACGGGAACTAACTAAAGCATTAGGTCAATTTGATGAAGCCCTTGAGTGTGCCTCTGGATTCGCTACCTTGCTTGAATCTGAGGGGGCGATAGATGATGCCAATGGAATGGGTGACCTACCACAGTTAAACAAACGATCTAAGAATCTAATTAAGGGTGTCACCAACGCTTCAGCCGTATCCAATCTACTAGCAGAGTGTGATGCGATTCAAGGTCTTACGTCCGAATTCAATAATATGTGTTCCGATTTGATGGGTAAGATTAATGAACTTATTGGAGAAGACCTCGCCGCTCTAGCATCCGTACTGAATAAACTCGCTCAATGGGCCGCATTCGCTAAATTAGCCACTTCCGACCCTTGTGCATTAGTCAACTCTAATCGAATGTTAGAGAATGTAACGGGTCCAGTGATGCAAGACATTATGACGTTATACGCGGCAGCTACTGGACAAACTGAACCACCTGTCGAAGCTCCGTCTCTTGGAGACGAATTAGTTAAAAAGCCCGGAACAATTGTTGATGTACCTAAACATAAGCAGGCCCCTATGGAGGGCCAAGCCTCAGTACAAGAGATTTCAGATAGTCAACCAAAAGGAGTAGAAGTAGTTGCGGCAAATAATGCGGCATCTCCCACAGGAGGATATGACTCAACAGATCCCGAATACGTTAATGGAGTAGGGTGGGTGACTCCAAATGATCCAGCGTATCCTACAGAAGATGAGGAAGGAAATCCTGTTGAACCTCCAAAGTCAGATTTTTCAAAAGGTGTAGAGAAGGGGGAGACTCCATTTTCCGATAAGAATGAGAAATTCACAGCCAATGTAAAGGACGTAGAATACAAAGCAGTAGCCGAGGAGAAGGCCTCAAAAACTAAATCACCTGTAGCTAAAGTACATAAAGTGGGATGGTGTACAGGAGGCTCTGGCGGAGGTTCTAATAGAAATGAAGATGGATGTAAAGCGACTGATGGAGATTGGCACGAGAAGGAGATGACGGACAATGAAGTCCAAATAGCTGGTTCAGTAGAAGCGGCTATGGGTCCCGTAGCGAAGACACTAGAAGATGTTTTTCCAGAATATAAAGAAGATCCTCCTCCAACCAGTCCTTCTTCAGCAGTAAAGAAACCTGTAATAGCTCCTAAAGCACGGGACGTCCCAACAGCACCAGCTTCACCAGGCGCTAGAGCAATGATCGTAACTAAAGATCGTGATCCTTTAGAGCAAACAGGTTCATTTTACGGAACTTGGGGATATCCAAACAAAGGAACACCCTTTGATCCAGCGATGAATGATCCTATATTATCTAAAATGGGTCCTGCAGGGCTACAGTCTAGTGGAGATCCATACGATCCAAAGCCTTTTGCTGTGCCGACGTATGTTCAACAAGGTTTAGGGGTACTACCCGGATCATATCGACTTAGACCTGGATCAGCAACGCTTCCCACAAATACTTCAGAACAAAAATCTAATATAGGAGGAGATATATCTGAATATGATATGTCCAGAGAAGTTGTAGAACTAGCAATGAAAACGGGTGACTGGGAACAAGTTCAGACTTGTGCGTGTCAACCAACGAAAGCGGTCGCAGATGCGAAGGAAGTAGGGTCTTGTGATTTTACTGGACTGACCTTTCCAGATGGATATCGATTAGTCGATCCATCTAATTATACTGATTCATTAATCGCTAAGGTAGACGCCGCAGAACTATCGGAGACAGGCGAATATATAGTCGGTGACGATGGACAAATCTACCAATCAGTAGAAGTAGTAATAATGACCAAATATGGAGCTACTATGGTAAACCCTTTTGGACCGGGTAAGGAGACCTGTCTAAAACATTCAGGTCGATGGATTACTATTACAGGAGCAATAAAGGGGGTATCTGGAGGAAGTCAGAGAGCAGATATAAAAAATGCTAAGTCTAAAGCAGTATGCGAAGATGCTAATGGTGAATGGGTGTGTAAAAAGGGTCAAGCAGGGTCCACAAATGCTAAGAAGCAAATACAATCATATGGGAAATTTACTAACAAAAAGAACGTAAATACACGGTCTAAATTACCCACGTTGCCTCAATTTGACACCGATAAATTGCCTAGCCTTGAGGTGTCCAAAATAAAATAATGGCAGGTAGAAAAGACCAAAATAAGTGACAACAGGAGGACCACCAGTCGGAGGAGGCCGCTAAGAATTTCGCGGTAAAATTTCGGCAAAATGGCTCCTCGGAAAATTTCAAAATTTTTTTTCGGCAAAAAATAAGGAGAAAACGGCTTATGCCAGCAATAGTAAGATTAGGAGATATGTGTAGTGGACACGGGTGCTTTGGACCTAGAATGTCTGTGAGTGCTTCACCAGATTGTCTAATAGAAGGAATACCAGCAGTCAGAGTAGGAGATATGTGGGCACCTCACGCCTGTGGTGTTTGTGCTCCTCACGATGCAATGCAAGCGAGTGGTTCACCAAAAGTCTTAATTAACGGAATTCCAGTAGCAAGAATCGGGGACTCCCTCTCGTGCGGATCTACAAATCTTACAGGATCAAACTGTATCATTGACGAAGGCTAAGCATTATACTATAAATATACTATAACACAGAGAAAGAAATGCCTGCTCCTATACACACAAAACGACAAAGAAAATACAGAGATTTAGACCTCGATATGCTAGTTCATCCTTTGACTAATGATATCGTTGGGCGATCTGATGTGGATGCTATTAATGGAAGTATAATACGTATCATCAGAACACAACGCGGAGAACGAGTATTCCAAAGTTCGTTTGGTTCAACAATATATCATAGTCTGTTTGAACCGATGAACATCGAAACACGAGTGGTTCTAGAAGGTGCCATCGAACAAGCAATACGAAGATTTGAAAAAAGATGTGTATTAAAAGGCGTGGTCGTGGAGGCAGATCCAGACAGGAATGGTTATGCAGTTACGATAGTCTATGTTCCTGTAAACGAAGGTTCACCAGTAGCATTAGATTTCTTCCTAAACAGATTGAGATAACAAATGGCAACAACTAATCCAAAAGCATTAAATTTAAGCAATCTTGAGTTTGATGGAATTAAAAAGAATATTAAAGAGTTTATGGGCGGCCAAGATGAGTTCATTGACTTTGATTTCGAAGGCTCTGGAATGAGTGTAATGCTGGACGTAATGGCGTACACTACTCACTATATGGGCTTTCATACGAATATGGCTATCAATGAGGCTTTTCTCGACACCGCTACGCTCCGAAATTCTGTAGTGTCTCACGCAAAGACAATTGGATATGTTCCTAAGAGTGTAAAATGCGCGGAAGCCATTGTCAAGCTGACATTCGACACTACTGGTACAGATCCGCAATATATTATAGTGGAGAAGGGAACGCAATTCATATCTAATATAAATGGAGTGCCGTTACCTTTCACGAATCTAGATACAGTAAATATATTTCCAGACGAAGGTGGAGAGTTCTCTGGAGAAATTAAAGTATCCCAAGGAGCATTAAAAGGAATTGATTGGACATTTGATGGAGTTTCAGAAACACAAAAGTTCATAATAGATGATTCTTCTTGTGACAGGGATACTATGTCTGTGGTGATAGCAGACTGGCCTTGGGAGACTGGTAAAGTTCTTTCCGACTTAAATAAAGGCTCCCGTGCATACTTCTTGCAAGAGGGACTAGATGGAGTGAGCGAACTTTATTTCGGTAATGGACTCTTCGGTCGAAGACCTGCTGATGGACAAACAATTAATGTAGTTTATTTGTCTACGAAGGGCTCTTCTGGAAATTATGTATCAACTGTACAGGAACAGGTGTTTGCTCTTGAATCTACTATTGCTGGTGCATACACGGCATCAACTGTTACGGTAGATACGGTGGACATATCTTCCCTTGGTTCTGAACAAGAAACTACTCAAAGTATTAAAGAAACTGCACCACGAGCGTATGAGAGACAGGACAGAGCAGTTACAGCCGAAGACTATAAAACCATTTTAATCGAGAAATATCCAAACATTGAAGCTATTGCAGTATGGGGTGGTGAAGAAAATGACCCACCACAATACGGTGCTGTATTCATTTGTATCAAGCCGAAGCACGGATTAGAATTATCTCCTTTGACAAAGGTAAAACTAACGGATGAAATTCTTTCCAAATATAATATGTTGGCTATTAATCCAATCATAACTGCTCCAGAATATACGTATATAGATGTAGATGCAACGGTTAAATATAATCCAGTTCTAACTCCGCTATCTGCTTCTGAAGTGCAGACGAAAATTATATCAGAAATTGAAGATTTTTTTGAAGCGGAACTTACGCAATTCAAGGTGACATTGCGTTATTCTCGCCTTGTTCAAACTATTGATAGCACCGATGTTTCTATCTCTAATAACTTGACAAGTATTAAAATGTATAAAAAGTTTTTTATAGAAGCATCGAACACAGTCGGTAACTATATTTTCAGATTTGATAATGCTATTACGGCTGGTACTTCTGTATCTTCCGTATTTGGTAACACAATAGCAAGTACCCAATTTGCACTTCTAGATGATGGTCAAGGTAATATTCTTTTGTATGATATTTCCTCTGAGCAATTTTTAAATACAGAACAGGGGACTATCGATTATGAAAATGGAATTATTCAGTTAAGTGGATTTAATCCAGTTTTAGATGTTAACACAGTAATTAGTCTGTACGCTACACCCCAATCAAATGACATTACTGCAATCAGAAATAATTTACTTGTTCTGAATAATAGTAATATTACAATGCAAAGTATTAATGCTTGATGGTGTAAATGGCACAAAAAGATAACTTTTCTAAACATCCTGCAAAGTTTCTAAGTCTCTTTGTAGAAAGAATGGTTCCCGATTATGTTCGGGAAGACCATCCGATGTTCATCACTTTTCTCCGAAAGTATTTTGAATACTTGGAAAGAGAAACTGATGTTAATGGTGAACTAGGAGAATATACCCAGATAACTGATTTAATTCAGAATCTGGATATCGATCACGCCCTCGACCAATTCATTCCAGAATTTGAGAAAACGTATCTTTACAGTACCCCCCATACTGCTGTTGATACCACAGTAGAAACTACCGATAAGGCTTTTCTAGCCAAAAATATTCTACCAGTTTATAGACAAAAAGGTACTACCAACGCTCTTAACTTTCTCTTCAGACGAGATTTTGATTCTGATGTAGAAACACTATATCCAAAAAACTGGATGTGGAGAGCATCTGGTTCAGTTTGGTATGAACCTAAGTGGATCACAGTTCTTACAGACAAAGAAACGACTAACGGAGTTGAAATTCTATGCTCCCTAGGAACCACCACAACGATAACTCCTGTTAGTGGTACATCTCTACTAGAAGTTGGAATGTATGTAATTGGGAATGGTATACCGGCCGGTGCAACTATTGTCTCAATTGATCCTGGAGTTTCTATAGAAATATCGGAAAATGTCACAGAGACTAATACTACCTATACGTTAGCATTTACAAATTCTGAATACTACGGTGAAACTGAAAATGTAGTTGTTGCTACAACAATAAGATCATTTTATAATAAAAAGATTGTCGGTCAAACGTCTGGTGCGACAGCCTTCATTGATATGGATGAGTCCATAACTGTTTCAGATTATGAAAAAATATTGCTTACAGAAGTTAATGGCGTATTTGTCAAAGGTGAGGAAATATGGGAAGATATAGGAGATCAACTCAATATAACTCCACTGAAAGCGAGGATGATTTCTGAGGGTGTTCGTACTGAAGGTGAATGTATTATTAATGGTAAAGCTTGGAAAGACGAATGGATGCACGTTACTGGTCATCCAATTGAAGTAGGGACTTTAGTAGACAGACCGGGAATTACCGGGATCACGAGTGGTGCAAAGGCTGAAATTATGGGGGCTGATGTAGATTTTACAAAGATGAACTTGCTCGGTGTACAAGGTGATTTTCTAAAAGGAGAATATGTAGCACAAACGGCGGCTTGGGCATATTCAACTTCATTTACAGGAAGTGATCCAACCCACTCTTTCTGTACAGTATCTTCTGATTGGCCGAATATAGATTATTACGACAATATGATTGATTGTCTGGCCGCAATGCATCCTGATGCGTGGATAGAGACATCACCATATTATCAAGCCAGTTCTTTCCTCGAATGGTTTCCAGTTCTTGAACTAACGACAGCCATTCAAACTGTAGAAAATAGTATTCTTCAAGGTACTTGTTCTGATCCTGCTTTTCAGTTTCAACCAGGCTGTGCAGGTGCAGGAACTTGTATTGAACCCCTGGATATGATTTGCGACCTTGTCGCCGGCTCCACCACACTTCAACATTGGGGGCCGCTTACCCTTGAAGTTGGAATGACGGTAATCGGAGATGGTATACCAATCGGCGCAACTATTACACAGATTATTTCTCCAGAACCATATGGCGAGTTTATAATATCGGCGGCAACCCTTTCTGGATTTTTGGGTTTATATAATATAAAATTTCTTCCCGGTACGCCAAGCGTAAATTATGTTAATAATGAGCCGGGCTGTCTTGGTGTAGGTACTTGTTCAGATGTAACTTATGATAATAATGAGCCTGGCTGTATAGTTACCGGAGCTTGCTCCTCCAGCCAAACCAGCTATTATTCCGAAGCAACCTGTATCGATAACGGTCTTTGCTCCGATTCCAACTTTCAAAGCGAACCATCTTGTATATTTAATCACAGTTGTTATGGACCCCTAATACAAGATGCTGAACTGTTTTCCGGGATCGCCCAAGTAGCAATGGGGCCTACGGCTGGAAATGACACATCTCAACTGTCAGTTGGAATGACAGTCGAGGGATATGGTATACCTGCTGGTACAACTATTACACAGGTTCCTAATATTAATGCCGCTGTTATATCGAATCCCGTCGATGCTGGTGTTTATGGTGTCTATCCGATAACATTCGATGCTTCGGTACACGAGGTAGATAATTTATTACCTGATGAGACATCCTGTTTCGTCGCAGGCATCTGTTCTGATCCATTTTGGAATAATGATCAACAGGCCTGTGAATTTCAAGGAATTTGTTCTGATGGAATACACGATCACGATGAAGTTGGTTGTATGTCTTATGGTAGTTGTTCTAATTCAAATTATGACAATGATCAAGTAAGCTGTCTTGCCGCTGGAGCAACTTGGACTCCCGCTAATACTTGGACTCAGACGGGCGTTTGGACTGCCGCTAATACTTGGGGTCCCGATAATACTTGGGCTCCCCATACTTGGACTCCCAATACTTTCACAAATGCCGGAAATTATTTCACCAATGATAATAATGTTTGGACCATCTGGCAGGGAGGGGCAGCCGCAACAAGAGAAGATTGTGAGGCACTTGTTGATCCAGATGCTCAACCACACATAAAAACTTCTGTTTGGAAAACAAATGGTTTTTGGTTAGATAGTGCTGGCTTCTTGTCTTCGGACAGGAAAATACAAGATAACAACTATTATCAAGACTTCTCTTACGTTGTTAAATCGACGGTTCCTATTCAATCATACCGCGAGGTTCTAAAGAAACTTGTTCACCCAGTAGGATTAAAACTATTCGCTGAATTCGCATTCTCCTCAGTGGTTGGACTGACTGTTCAGATGCCTCAGGATTATGTTAAGTTACTTATTCAAATATTCTCTTATCTCGATGTTGCTATCGATATATGGGATCAAGAATCAGAACAACACGGTACTCTCGGACACGCTCATACTGGATTCGGATTATTCCTTGAACAAGGATTTGAAGAGTATGTTATTGAGATAATGAGTAACCTTGAGTCTCATTCTGCATTAATTTCACCAGCCGGATGGACTGATCCAGGAGATCACTTATCTATTTTCTTTGATGTAGATGCCGGACAAATTGGGGCAGACCTCAAAGAAAAATTATATACAATTTCGTGGCTCAATACTGATATGAAGCTACAGTTGGACGCTTACCCAGAGAAATTGACACTCGCTTTTCTTCAGCATCTTAAAGTTCTTCCAATTGAAGAGTTTCCGCCTAGTGTAAGTGAATTAATTATTAGAGATGACTTATTTAGTGCGATAGATGGACGAATGATTTCCTGTGAAGTTTGGGAATTGACAGTAGCAAAAGCACTCCGTAGACTTGTCGAATGGGTTGAATCATTTATGCCCGAAGCCAAATATGCTCCTGAAAAATCATATGAATTTTTCGAGGGAAACAGAGAGAACACAATTGTTCAAAAGGTTTATGGTACAACTAATGATGTAATTGATTCTGTTCAAATGCAAGCATTTGAATATGGAGAAGTAATACACTCTCACGGACGTAAGAATGGTTTCGCTCCTCTAGTTCACACGAATGTAACTAAAGGTCAGACAACACCAGATATGAGTGTAGGTGCTGCCGCGTTTCACGTACACGAATTTGAAAATGCTACTTGTTCTGATGGTGTAAATATGACTCAATTAGCCTGTGAAGTCGCTGGTGGGACTTGGGCCTATACTGAGATCCAGAATTTAGTTATCAACGGACAAACGGCTACTACTGCGCCGATGACAGTTCAACAAGCAAGAGATTTAGTAAACAGAAATGTTTTTGAGATTCCAACTTTCTACGTTGATAAACATTCTACATCTTTCTTACCTGAAGCCACAAATCACGTTCATTTTTTCGAGGAAGGGCAAGTAGTTGATGATCAAAATGGTCGTGTCTCAAATTGTCTTGGAAGATCCCAAGCGAGAGATTTAATTGACGGAACAATAGCGTCTGTTGTTCTATACGATAATATTGGTAAAATGGATGATCGACATCCTAATGTAGATAACGAAGGTGTTTTTCAAGGTGGTACTATAGAACACGGTGATGGTTCGCTGACAAGCCACTATCACGAATATTTGGTCACCTATGATTCCGATTGGGAAAATCAAACTGATTTTCAAGGTAATGCATTAACTCACGGATTTGTTTATACTCCA
>Ga0302119_10000747_pt1 | contig 14700 bp, 10 predicted proteins | sample AG5_Tmax_MG_FD_203114 | JGI IMG/M metagenome (GOLD analysis project Ga0302119, IMG submission 203114) | Marine microbial communities from Western Arctic Ocean, Canada - AG5_Tmax | ecosystem: Environmental > Aquatic > Marine > Oceanic | place: Canada: Western Arctic Ocean | collected 2017-10-01 | reverse complement strand
CTTCAAAAAACGTGTATGGTTTGCCTTCGATGGCATTGAAATCATCGACATCTGCAAACAACTCAAAACTGATTTCGACCGGCTCTGCAGATGTATCATCTCCAGCAATCGCCGGAGCGACTAGTGGTGATAATATCGATATCAGCAATAGCAGAATCAAAGAATGTGGTTTGCTCAGACTTCCACTTCGCGCAGCCACTTTCATTCTATCGCCGACCGCATGCTACGCATTACAAATTTCACGACTTCACATGAGGTATTTAAGAATCAATGGAGCAAGCATCATCCATGCGTCGGGCGCTGTTTGCCGTAATCATCATTCTGTCCAGCATTTTTTCTGGTTCAATCGGTGCTTCAGGAGACGAAAATGGAACTGCATCAGACCCGCATCCCGCCGCCCTGCAAGTAGTGGTAATAGAGAATTTTTCGCACGACTCAACCGCTTTTACTCAGGGACTACTCCTGCATCAAGGATACCTCTACGAAAGCACGGGGATATATGGGAATTCCAGTTTGCGCGAGGTTGAATTGAGCACCGGCGTCATCACTCGCTCGGTGGCTTTGAATGAATCATATTTCGGCGAAGGTTTGGCACTGGTGGGCTCGAATTTGATACAACTAACCTGGAAGAAGAATATCGCTCTGGTCTGGAATCTTAGCGATTTCACCCTAATTGGAAACCATTCCTATGATGGCGAAGGATGGGGTCTGTGCAATGATGGACAGAATCTCATAATGTCGAATGGAACCGATATTCTCACGGTTCGCCATCTAGACAACTTCTCTATTATCAAAGAAATCCACGTCCGCAACATGGGTTTGCCACAGTTGTTACTCAATGAATTGGAATGTAATGAAGAATACATCTGGGCGAATATCTGGGGCAATGAGTCATTCATCCGCATCAATTCTACGACCGGAAATGTCGACCAAGTAATTGACGCTGGGAGCCTACTAGAAGATGAAAGTGTAAATGGGACTGGAGTATTAAACGGGATTGCAATCACTGATTCCGGAGAATTTCTTCTGACCGGTAAGAACTGGCCGAAATTGTTCAAGGTGAATTTAGAACCCTCTCAAGAGTCTGAAAATGGCGATGCCGAGGGTGCTGGGGTCGGCAATCAATCCAGCGGAATCGTAAATGAGACCTCAACCATAAGCAAGATCATCTCGCTGGTTCTGATGCTGGCGGTCGCTACAATGATAATCACTGCAATCGTGTTGATGGCACGAATAAATCGTGAGGGGCAAACTCACAAAGGAACACGGACTCCCATGCGCGGAGGCGAAGATGATGAGCGATGAGCGCGCAGGACGATTGGCCGCCCTCCGCTCTCGCGTCAACAAGCAACTCGCCGTAGCCGAAGATGCCGAGGATGAAATGGAAGAACTCGAAGAAATCGTAGTTAGAACATCCAAGGAGACGCCGAGCGGCTCAAGAATTCAAAAAATCAAGCAACGCCGAGACATTGCAGCAGAAACATCACTCACCCGTACGGTGGCGATGTGGTGTATTATCGCCGGCAGTATTCTCGGCTTGGTGACCGGAGCGTTACTGCTGAGCGGAAATCCCAGCGACATTCTATCCTCATCGCTATTTGATTCGCCCGAGCATTCCTCGGTCTCAGGTCATGCGCTCGAAGCCGAGACCGGCGAGGCAGTGGAAGGAGTTAGAATATCCTTGATGAGCGCAGACACAAATACCGAATTATTCACCACAACAACAGATGGCAATGGATTCTATAGATTTGAAAACGTGAAGATAGACTTGATGGTAATGGTTGCAGAGAAGGATGGCTACATCACCATCGAGAGATTTTTCTCACCGGACTTAGGCGGTGAAGACCCACTGACGATGAAACCCGGTGAAGGGGTCAGTGAAGAGGGTTCAGCTGATGATATCTTGGAATCGAATCTAGAAGACGTGGTCGCTCTGACCTCGGCTATTGCGGTGATGACCCTGCTGTTCGCACTAGTAGGGTTCTTCGCAGCCGCAGAGGCGCAACGAGGAGTGAAATATCGCCGCACTCAATATCTGTGCGGAATAGCCCTTTTCAGTCGCGGTCTGATTTTCTTCGGCCCGCTTCTAATCCTGTTTGGAATGGCATTACTGGCTATTGCCAAGGAGCAGTTTCTCGACCAGGATATCGAGTGATTGGAGGGATTGAATGTATCTTATCACCGTCGAGGGTGGCGATGGCTCGGGTAAGGGCGAGGCGGTGCGAATTCTGCGCCAATTGGCTAGAAGTTTTCCATTTCCTGCAGTACACCTGACCCATGAACCACGTCGCCATTCGCAAATTGGGGCATTGGCCATGCAGGCGGTGAAGAACGGAGACAAGAGTCCCCTGGAAGAGGCCGGGCTGTTTGCTGCTGACCGCATCGACCATTCGCATACCTGGATTCGCCCGCGCTTGGAACGAGGTGAGTTGGTCATCAGTGACCGCAATGTCCACTCTTCGCTGATATATCAGGGAATCATCGGAAAATTAGGCGTCGAAAAAGTCGCAGCTATGAATGCCGGGGCGATGGTCCCTGATCTGGTAATCTGGATTGATTGTGACCCGGCGGTGGCGATGAAGCGAATCAAGAGCGGGACATTGAGAAGCGAGTCAAAAGGACAAGGTGAGTATTTTGAAACATTGGAGATACAGACTGAGATACGAAGCGGATTCATCGAAATCCTAAGCCCGGATTACTCGATGCCGGCGCCATTTGACCGCTGTTCAATCGCCGGGCCAATAATCAATGAGGGTAGTAAGAAGGAACTCAAGGCAGCCCTATCAGCGGCATTGCGCGGTTTCTTGAACCGTCACCCACCGGCAAATAATGTCGATCAGGAAATAGTCGACCGACATCACTTGTCAACACTGGTCGGTGGGCTGGCGAAGCAACAACGACTGCCGGGTGCGCCAAGGGAATCCACATCTCTTATCGAGGGCTGGTTAGAGGGAGATGCACCATTTGAGATAATGGATAGAGCCGACAAGGCATGGAACCTGAAAAGCGCTCGCTCCGCTGATGTGCCCGGTCGCCCACTGGCGCATCCGGTATGGTCGATTCTCGGCACCCTTTCATTCATCGGCGCTACCGAGATATCTCGTTTACGAAAGCACCTCGGGCCGGTGCGATCAGTTACCCAACGACATACTCAGCGGATGATAAAGTGGTTCGATGCGATCAAATGGACGCAGAGACAGCAAGCCCACGTTCCTTTTGCCGATGCTCCGTTGTTCAAAATCAGGGAAGACTGGGTCTCCCTTGGGAGATTGTGGCTGGCGCTGTGGCCATTATTGAATGAATTATCCTCTTGGCGGCGAAAGCACCCCTCGGCGGGCTGGAAAAAGTCGTTATCAGTAATATTGCAGAAGACCGGGCCAAGTGCCGGAAAGAAGTTGCCGCCGGCCTTACAGAAAGCGTTCGATGCCACTCTGGAACGCCTGAAGTTACTCACTTCTGGCCATATTGGCTGCCCGGCACCGACTGATATCGAAGAATTGCTGGTATGGTGGTCGACAAAACCACCTGCTGAGAGTTCCGGAAATTGATTATTCCTCTTCCCTACTTTCTTCTTCTGAGTCCGGAGTTTCGGGTAATAACTGGAGCCGAGCATTTCCGGGTAGGATTACTTTGGTCGCATTGAGCGAGAATTTCGCAGGTCGCGAGCACAAGGAGGAACAGAAGAACCAAGTAATCAACATCCCGAATGGGGCGCCGGTCAGAAGTCTGCTGATGGTATTGGATTCGTAACTAGTCAGCATCTGGATTCCACCATCCAAGCCGATGGGGATGACGGCGATAGCGCCTAACGCCCACATCGCGAGGAGTCGTCGGTCGTGCTCATATAACGGTTTGATTTTATCATCGGGGAACACCGACAGGAACGAATCTCGAATCGTCCAGCGATTATAGCCACGGCGATAAAACAGCAGACCACCGAGAAAGGCTCCGAAGAATATCCCGACATCGCGGGTACATACCGGCATTTGATTACCGTTGATAATCCAACTTCGCTCGTTTTTGTTGTGACAGTTCAAATCTCCGAAGCCGTAGATAAAGGCAGAATAGGGGTCGAGTTCTGTCCACGCGAAATATCCGTGCTCGCTCTGGTCATGTCCCATGTCATCAGAACGTTGATAATCGGCATTTCCCCATGAGCCAAAGCCGTCAATGGTGGCATAATCCATCGTATTTGCCCGTCCCGAGAGTTTTGGAATCTCCCCCTCGTCATTTATCAGTGGAACCAAGAAGAATGAAATGAGAAAGAATCCGGAAACCCGCATTACCCAGCGGCTGACCTTGCGCTCTCTACCGCGCTCCTCAAGGCCATTCTTGTTCATATGCTCTAACCATAGAGCGGCCTATTTCATCTTTGCGAGCATAGGTCGAGGGACAAAGTGATGAAGGTTCAAGGTTGAGGTCAATCCGTGAGCAAGGATAGAGGTGATACGACTTCGGCCTCGTGGTCGAGGAAGGAACTCAACAAAAGAGACGCCGGCACCACCGCTCTGATATTGTCTTTGTATGCCTCGATGCTGACCTTTATCGTGGTAATCTATGCGCACGCTTTTCGCGGGGGATTCTTATTGGCATTCAAAATCGCTGGAAGCGCCGGTGGTTTCATTTTCATCACCGCATTCCTCTATTATGTCACCAATGGCCGGAGAATCAGAATTGATGTCGACCATTCTCAATCACTCAAAACCCTGCGCAGCGTTCTCTCGCCGATTGAATCCGCGGCAGCAGAACTGATGTATGGTGATACTCAGTGGATGACTGCGTCACATATCCGACTGCGCGGCAACGGCGTCAGTATTGATTTACATGAGTTGGATGTAGAGGCCGCCAACTCACTTCTGTCAGTGTTGATAGCAACCCATTCACGGATAGGCCGGGTACAACTGATTACCGGGCGAGGTCATGCGAATTCCCAGAATCCGCGTATGCGCACTGCGGTAATCGATTGGCTGCAGAATTCAGATGCAGAGAAGTATTGGATTTTCATGAAGAAGAAACATGCTGTGACCTTACGACCACGCAACCCTCCGATTCCACCACGCGAGATGGTATTGCGAGTGCTCTCATTCGGACTACCATTGGGGGCACTGGGTGCGGTCGCTTTTGCCGACGTTTCGAATGGAATACCGGGCTCACAATTGGTCGGTTTCATCGCTGGATTTTTCCTCGCGTGGATGCTTTCAACCCATTCCCACTGATGGTATAGTTCATAGGTGACCCGACAATGCACCACTGATGGACCCGATGCTGGCCCTCATTGAGAGGTTGAGAAATGCCTCTGTTGATATCGATGAGCGTCTTGAAGCAGCGATGATGGAAGTCGATGTGCGTCATTTCAGTGACCTCGACCCGACACCTTTCTTCCACGACCGGCCATTGGTATTCCTCGAGACTCCCAGCGGGGGTGTGAAGACGATTTCAGCGCCGCACATGATTGCCTCGCTATTGCTCAATCTTGAATTGGAAACCGGACAAACCGTGTTGCTGCTGGGCTCCAAAGGTGGCTACATGGGGGCAATAATAGCAGAATTGGTCGGCCCAGAGGGAGAGGTGATAATTCTAGACCCATCCGCAGAAGTTGTAGAGTATGCTCTTGAGCGCCTCCATTCTTATTCCAATGTCCAAGTAATGAAATTGGATGATCTCGCGATTGCACCTACTGGGATTCCAGCACAACTGTCACGGGTGCTCATCACCGGTTCTCTACGCCAGCCTCCGGAGTGGCTTCTTAATTGCTTGGAAGATGGTGGATTCTTAATCGCGCCACTCGGTAATTCGATGCATCAGATTTTGATAAAGCGAGAAAATCAGGGTGGAGAAATGCTCGATACCGACCTCGGCAATGTTGTTTTCGGCCCGGTTGATATCGCCGAGAGCGAGCCCTCACTACCCGGGCCACACGAGTTGGCCGATATGCTCGAGGAGGCCGGTGTGGTGATTCGCGATAATTTTTCTCATGAGCACATCCACATCTCTAGACTCGATGATTTGGTCGCCAATCTACGGCAACTTCCAGAAGACCTCAAACCACCGAAAATCTCTCATCCCGGCGAAGAGGATGACAAGTCATCACGCGACCACCCATTGGTGAAGATTCTAGATGAGGAGGGTGAATGGCTGAGTGGAATGTGGCCACTGATGGCAATGCTATTCGATGTTAGAATGACCCACCCTGGAGCCCCTGATGGCGATGACTCGGAATCTGCTGAATATTCTGGAAGGGATGTCGGCGAGGATACCGAGCGAGATTTCAGCGACGAATTACGCGGTGATTTCAGCGGCGACCACGAAGACTTCATCCCTTGAGAAGGGCTATGGACTCAGCGAGAGAAGAAAGGTGCGAGGGGGTCTTGCATCAGCATTAATCTGCACGTTTCAGCATCATGCCCCAATCCCGGAAGCCGCCTTCTAGAAGTTGCGGTCTATGCCCGAGGAAGAGGGGTTGGGTCGATAGAATTCTCTTTCCCACGCTGGGTTCCCGGCTCATATATGATTCGAGAACCGTTCAGATACGTGAGAGAAATAACCGTTGAAGATGAAGATGGCAAGCCGCTGAAATGGCGACGAAGTGGTGTAGACAAGGTGGTGGTGTCGGCAAGAGATCCCAGCAATTGTGTGGTAATTCGCTATCAAGTCTTATGCCCAGAACTTTCGGTGCGCTCCAATCACCTAGATTCTTCACACCTGCATCTGATGCCACCATTCACTTGGTTTCTTCCAACCAAGGGATGTGAATGGGCACATGAGGGGGGGCCGGTCTCAATCACCCTGAACCTGCCACATGAGTGGTCGGTAGCGACACAACAATCGCAATTGACCAGCCTGGATGAATTGCCGAAACATCAGGCGTGGAGTCAGCTGGACGGCTGTACAATGCACCACTTCTGTGGCGAAAACCGTGATGAATTACTCGACGGTGTTATTGAGGCCAATACGAACCAATTGCATTCAATTGAAGTTCAAGGAATCCCCCATCATCTCAAATTATGGGATGCAGGTGGCCATCCAATTTCCCCTGATGCGATTGACAGGATTCTCTCAAGCATCGACAAGATTGCCAGCGAATGTTACGCCCTGTTTGGAGTTCCCGATATTGCTGATTATACCGTCATCCTACATCTGACCGGTACACTGCGCGGTGGACTTGAACATATGCGCTCGCAGACCAGTATGGTTCGAAGAGAGGCGATTTGGCCTGGTGCAAAGGATGAATGGCGAGATTTGGTCAGCCTCTTGTCGCACGAATATGTTCACTTGTGGAATGTGAAAAACCTGCGCCCGAAGAAATTCCTTGAATTTGACCTCAGCGTTGAGCAGCCCACTGAACTGCTGTGGTGGTTTGAGGGTGGAACGAGTTGGCTCGGCGATGTTGTTTGTGTCCGCAGTGGGGTGTGGTCAGAGAAGGATTACCGCGACGATTTCAAGCGCAAGATGAAACGCCATCTATTGGTCTGTGGACATGAGAGCCAATCTCTGGCCGAATCTAGTCACGAGGCCTGGATACATCTGTACCGAGGACATGCATATTCCAGTGAATCACAGGTGTCCTACTATAATGACGCTGAGTTGGCATTATTCTGCCTCGATGCAGAGATGCGCCGCCGTTCTGGCGGTGCTGGATTGGAGCAGTTGTTCCGAGAATTATTCAATCGGCACGGATTGCAAAGTGAATCGCCGGGAATCGAAGAGGCTGAAATCAAATTGGCTTTAGGAAAATGCTCCGGCGGTGCCCGATTAGGCGGATATCTCGATGAATTGATTCACCAGCGAAGCCGACCTCCAATGGCCAAGGCGGCACAGACCTTCGGCCTGAAGTTGAGCGAAGACACCAAGGCGGGCAACGACGATTCGCCAGACACTGGTTTGGCCTCCGAAAAGGAGTCCGGCACCGATGGCAACGACGAGAAAACCGGTTGGCTCGGAGTGAAATTGTCTGAGCGCGGCAATACTCTGGTGATTTCCAAAGTCGAAGCGGCATCACCTCTGCGAGATATCATCATCCCCGATGATGAGTTGATTGCACTAGACGGAATCAGGACACGTAGTCGAAAATCACTGAAAGCAACATTGAGAGGCAAGGCTGGCGCTGCAGCACTGATCACCGTCTCCCGCCAGGATAGCATTATCGAAATACCGACTATAGTTGGTGAAACCCCTAAGCACCTAGCTACATTAACAGGTAACGGAAACCGCCTCTGGAAGGCTTTGATAAGTCCGGAGTCGCCTAAGTGATTATCAACCTACTCTTATTCTTCCCTTTGCAATTCCTCAAGGGTGACCATTATTGGAGGTATATCATTGGCTAGAACATGGCGACTGCTCTTGGGAGGAAACAATTCTCCCGAAAGCGCCATGTCGAGAACTTCTTGTTTGCTCAAAGACTCAAGTCCACAATTAGGCCTTGCCTCAACCTTAACATCATTGTCATTGAGATAATCACATAGCAGTGCTGGAAGTCTTTTCAGGCTTAGGGCCTGCCCGACATTGTAGCGATGATGGCCATCAAGTATGGCGCCGGACGTGGCGTCGACGAGCAGAGGTTTGGTATATCCTCCCCAACGTAGTGTCATCATTTTCAGTTGCTGCATATTTTTGATACGAATCTCTTCGTGTGGCTTCAACCAATCGATACTGACCAGTTCGACGTCGTCAGCACTCCACCCCATGAATCCACCTATTGTCGCCCTTCCGTTCTTGTGAATAACCATTACCTAGATATGCATCCCGAAGAGAAGTGAGAGCCGAGTAGCGGTGATTAGCGAGAGGGGGGTTGAATAATCGAAGGGAGTCTTGCTGATGTCGAAGGATTGGCATTGCCGAAACTATTGGGTGAGGTCATCGCCACCCGGCCCGAGGAATTACTGTGGTGCGTGGAGAAGATTGCCGACGCCGGTGGTGGGGCGTGGCTGGTCGGTGGCGCAGTGCGGCAAGGAATGATTGGGCGCAAACCGAATGATTGGGACTTGGCGGTCGACCTTGAGCCCGAACAGATGCTCGAGTTATTCCCCGATGCATTGGCTACTGGAAAGCGCTTTGGCACCGTCACCCTACGTCGTGGAGAGTATTTTTTTGAAGCCACAACACTGCGAGGAGAAGGACAGTACGGCGATGGTCGACGGCCTGATTCGGTCAGTTTTTCAAAATCGCTCGCCGCAGACCTTGCGCGTCGAGATTTCACTTTCAATGCGATGGCCGTCGACCTTGCGCGGGAATTACTTCACGACCCCTTTGAGGGGCGAATCGACTTGGCCAACCAGCGACTGCGCGCGGTAGGAGACCCGGTTCACAGATTGGGCGAAGATGGTCTGAGGATAATGCGAGCCTATCGTTTCCTCGATTTGGGTGACGGGATGTTGTGCAAGCCGGATCTATCGCTGGAAAAGGCCTTGGTGAGCAAGCAGTATATGATTGAAAACGTATCCAAAGAGAGGGTATGGGATGAGTTCAAACGAATTCTATCCGGTCACTCAGTAGGGCTGATTCTGTACCGAATGGCCGAAGATGGCCTACTGAATCGAATTCTACCAGGGAATTGGTACTCAGGTGAGTCGTGTATAGCTGCGCAACGGCATCAATGCCTGAATGGAATAGAGGTCGAAGCGAGGCTTGCGTTGTTGTTGAAGGAAACCGACTTCGATTCGATTGAGGTGGGCCTGAGAGAACTGAAGATGTCTAACGCTCAGATAGCATCCACTCTCGCTTTGCGCCGCTGCCTTGGCTCGACGCCGCTCAAGGAGCCAGAAGGAATCCTGCGACGATACCGAGCCGTATTGGGTGAATCAAGAACTACTCAATTAAATATAGACCGGGCACTTGCTAATGCATTCGATAACTCCAGAGAAGATGAATTCGATGACTTCACCAAGCGAATCAACGACCTTCCCCGACTTACGGCAGGCGATGATTCACTCATTGATGGGTTATGGTTGATGGATTTCACTGGGCTGTCTCAAGGTCGCAAACTGGGGCGTCTGAAAGAATGGTTGCATCTCCTACAGGTCGAGAGAAACTTGGGTGACACCTCCGAAATCGAATCGCTGCTGTGCACTCTGAGTTGGCAGCACGGAGACGAATTATCTTGGCCGAGACTGTCCTGGCCCTGAGTGGTCAACAATTATTGCCCCCTACATTACCCCGCACCCATGGCGATGCCACCAGGGGCCACCCAAGCAGTGCAGGCCGTTGCCGGAAATGCCGGATGGTTGAAATTCGGTCAATCCTCGATTGGCTTTGCGGTACTTTTCCTCATACTCTCGTGGATTACTGAAACTGAGGCATTCAGTAGCATCGCATCATTTGCCTGTTGCATGGGTCTTATTTCCTTCATGGTTGCTGGAATAATCGCCGGTGCCGCTACGGGTAGCGCTGCGGCAGCCGCCGGCACCGCCGGATTGGGCGGGGTGGCGATGAGCAATGCCCAGAGCCGGGCTGAAGACATGGGGATTTCACGGGAACAGCAAGAGCACGCAAGATTGGTCGCTCAACGCGCAAAAGCACTGCACGAAGAAGGCGTCGATGCTGAACTGCTATTCGGTCAGGTGGCCAATTGGATGGCTAGCACAGGAACCACACCGGGGATGTTGTTCCACCGTTTAGATAAGGATAGCAACGGCTATCTTGACCATTTCGAGATCCGTGAAGGTTTTTCCGAGATGAAAATCGCCGACCTGCCACCGTGGCTGATGGGTTCAATCATCGCCTTGGTCGATGCAGATGATTCTGACAATATCGATTATGATGAATGGCTTGCCCTGTTTGCGAGATTGGGTTGGCAGGCCGCTGAACCATCAATGCAGGTGGATAATCAAAATCCGGTCGCCGGCTCGACTGTGAAGGTGACCTATTCGGCGCCCCCTTGGGCGAGCGAGCGCCAGGCCTGGATCGGATTAGTATCCAGCGATGCTCCTCACGGTGACCTGGCAGCATTGGAAGAGGATGACATAGAATACCATTATCTGGATGGTAATACCGAGGGAGTGATGGAATTCACCGTCTCCGAAGGTGGCTTCTGGGATATTCGCATGTATGATTCCGAGATAATCGAGACTGCGATGGAAGTAGCCAGTGTTTCTCTTGTGGTCGCCGAGGCACCGATGGGCGATGTTTCTCACTATCGCGATTCTGCAACCGAGCCTGACCAAGCCGAGCCCACAACGACCGATGTCACCCTTGCCGAGACGACTTCAGTCGAGGAAGAAGACCAGAGTGGTGGAGGGGAAGGCGAGACTGAGGGTGGAGAAGATGACCACCCCTTGAAGGAGATTATCGAAACCCTGCCGCAGGAGAATCAAGCCAAGGCCTGGGAGACCGCCGAGACCATTGAAGACATGATTATCGAGTCCGACAACGATGCCGAAAAAGCCAGCGCTCAGGCCCTGCTAACAACCTTCGTCGACGATGTAGTGCATGGCCTGTCGACCGAGAAATGGGCTTCACTGGCGGCCTTGAGTGCGCTTGCTGGTGCTGGAGTGGTGGCTATGAAGCAGGGTCAAGGAGGCGAAGCCGGCCTTGACTTTGAGCCAGCATCATCGAACGAAATTGCCGAACTCGTTGATGCACCATCCGAAGAAGGAGACCAAGAATCGATGTCGTCCGAGGTTGAGCCAACCTCTGAGCAGGAGCCTGAGCAGGAGCCTGAGCAGGAGCCTGAGCCAGAGCCGGCCGTGGAAGAATTTGCCGATGTTGATTTGACGCAATTGGTCGAGCAACTGAGTGCCGCCCGCTTCATGTCAGAGCGCGAGGTGGTGCTGGCGGAATGGAATAATCCGCTGAATCTTAGTTTGTCGGTCGAGCGCACCGAGAGGACGCTCGGAATGGGCTTGCCCGATACCCATCGTGGAGGAATGTCGGTCCTAAGCCATACAGAAAGAGGCGTCGAAGTGATCATCCGCCTGCCTGCCGAGGCTAATGATGCGGTCGCTGAATTGAAGTCTGGCTCGAATATAATCACTGCAGCGGTACCGGCGGCATGGGTGTCTGGTCAGAACCGAGTTGCCTTGGATGCCGATTCCTTTGCACGCGAGCATCTCTAAAACGAAGGCCACTACGTATTACTACAACGTTCGGCCTTCGGAAAAGGGTATAGGCGATTGTGAGTATAACTCGAAAAGTCTCACTCTTGCTGCATTATTAGTTTTTCAAAATTGGGCAATGCTCAAGATTGAGTTTGTATATTTCTGAAATATTGCCTCGGTTTCGACTAAGTATCGGTCTCGTTTAGCGAAGGTATGCGCACGAGCAGAATTGGCCAAACCATTCTTGTAGCCACCCTGATGCTATTTCTTGGTCAGAGTGCTATCGTGCTGAGTATCACGGATTCGCCAACTGATGGTGAATCCTTCCTCAATGAGTCCGCCACCACATTTACAGGTGGTTCAGGAACTGTTTTCACTGGCAATGGAACTCAATGGCAGACTGCTAATGGTGAGAATATGGGAAATGGCTATTCTCAGCATCCAATCTCCAATGATTCCTTCCTGTTCAGGGTCGGAGATGCGGGTGGTAATTGCTTGAAAATTTATTCTCATTCTAATCTAACCGTATGGAATGCTTCCGTAGATAGTAACTACGATTGTCCAGGCAATCCTTGGTTGCAATATGGCCCCACGATTGATAATAGAGTTTACATTTCTACAACGACACAAACCTCAGGTATTGAATTGTTCGCTTACAACATTACAAACAATACTCTTTATCTTGTTGAAGACATTAACACTGGGGCTTCAAGCTCTACTCCATATTACCTTGAGGCTGTGGGTTCAACACTTTATTTCAGAGCAGAGGGATCTAGTGCAACAGGAAATGAACTTTGGGCGTACAATACAACCAACAGCACATCTTGGTTGGTGGCTGATATCAATCCTGGTACTGGAGATGGATATCCATCTTACATTTTACCAATAGGCACTAGCATCGTATTTGTCGCGGATGATGGTACCAACGGAAAGGAATTGTGGACTTATGAGACTACCAATGATTCCTATTGGAGAGTATCAGATATCAATCCAAGTGGTAATGGGCTGAATCAACTTAGAAGCAAGGATTCCGCAATTTTAGGAACTCGTTTGATGTTCTGGGCTGACGATGATGGAGCCACGGGCAACGAATTGTGGGCATATGAAACCACCAATGCTACACATTGGCAAGTTGCTGACATCAATTCAGGCTCTGGAGATTCGTATTCCACACTAATGATTACTCGAGATGGTTCTCGCATGTATTTCTCTGCTGATGATGGTATCAATGGCGAGGAATTGTGGGCTTATGAAGCTACAAACGATTCTGTATGGCTTCTTGCTGACATTTGCAGTGGCTGCGATTCCGAACCTGATGAAATCGCAGTCATGGGTAATCAACTAATCTTCACTGCTACGCACACAACTGAAGGGCGTGAACTGTTCATCTATAATTTCTCAAATAATACAGCATGGATGCGCGCTAATTTTTATCAATTCTCCTCTAACTTAGCCTCATCTTATCCTGAGATTATTGCAGTTACAGGTACTCAGTTGTTAATTACTGCAAAGGAACGTAATTTCGTCGATACAGTACATCCTGTTTCGGTTTATGCAAAATCTCTCTTTGTTTATGAGACCGCTAACGACACTATATGGTGGATTGGAAAATTAGGTCTGACTACTAGTAGTTCTTCAGCGTACATCAATGGCGGAACAATCAACATGGGTACAGAGGTTGTATTCTCTCTTCAATGTTCTGGTCAAGCTAGCAGTGCTTGTCCCAATAACCAACCTGGAGTTTTTACATTATGGGTTTACACACCTTCGAATGTTACTATTCCTGATGATTTCACTCCAGGTGGCGGACACCCAGATGAACCACCTACTGGTGGTGTTGGAGGTGTTTGGGGAGGCGGATCTAGTGGCGGTCCAGGCAGCTGTTCAGGTAGCGGGTCCGGAGGCTACAATCTTACTGCAAGTGTAGAAGGAGCAGACTTGACTCTCGGAGAAGCGATGAGTCCGATCACGCTCAACACACCTCCTCCTGTTTCATGGGAAACCGACCCTGCGCTACCTGCAGGAATGAGTATCTCGAACTGCATCATCAGTGGAACTCCGTCTGTTTATGCAAACAATCAGACCTACACAGTTTATGCTAACCAAAGCGGAAACAACACAACCATCGAAATGTGGTTCAGCGTGGACAGTGAGAATCCTCATACTGTGGTTGACGGACAAGCCATCTCAGCGATTGGCTTCCATCCTCCATTCTGGAACGGCACAACCTCCTGGGGCATTGCTCCTTCTCTACCGGAAAACCTGTCTATGGACACCTTGACTGGAGAAATTACAGGAATAATGAATCAGACGCTTACCAACACAACCTTCGCAGTCACCGCTACGCATAGCGGTAGCGCTACACAGGCTTTCTCGTTCAATCTTGAGAGCCTTGCTGACTTTGATGGTGATGGTTTGCCAAACCAACTTCCTGGCGATTACAATACTGCAGAACCACCAACACCTGGCCTCATTGAAGACTTGGACGATGATGCAGATGGCCTTCCTGATTTGAACGAAACTGATACGGGCAATTACGTGGACGATTCCGATACTGGAACTGACCCGCTTGACCCCGATAGTGATGATGACGGAATCTGTGACGGTCCAAACGCTGTACCTCCAATCTGTATAGCAGGTCCAGACCCATCCCCGAACAGTCCAGACC
>Ga0302119_10000744_pt1 | contig 14711 bp, 10 predicted proteins | sample AG5_Tmax_MG_FD_203114 | JGI IMG/M metagenome (GOLD analysis project Ga0302119, IMG submission 203114) | Marine microbial communities from Western Arctic Ocean, Canada - AG5_Tmax | ecosystem: Environmental > Aquatic > Marine > Oceanic | place: Canada: Western Arctic Ocean | collected 2017-10-01 | reverse complement strand
CTGACGGGTTGGGTGGGATGGGCCCCGCAGTGATGACATCCATGTTCGGAATACTACTTTTATTGATGCATTCCTCTATCGTGTGTTGACCACTTAAAATGGTACTGATCCCACGCTCATTGTCATAATTGAATCCCAGATGTATTTTGGGCTTCCTTAGATCCAGATCGAGTATTATGACCTTTTTGTCCGAAAAGGCAATAATCCCAGCAAGATTTATCGCCACAAATGTTTTTCCTTCACCTGAAACGGTGGATGTGATTGCAATAACTTTTGGTCCTGGACTATTATTGGTTGTGTGCAAGTTGGTTCGGATCGATCTGAAAGCTTCAGCAATAATAGACTTTGGGTGTTTGTTAACCAATAACTGTGAAATAGGTATGTCCTTAGCATAGGACGGGATAATACCAAGCAGGCTCTTATGGCCACCTCTGGTGAGTTCATGCACCGACGTAATTTCATTGTGTAGTAGATAACTTATAACAAGCAACACTACAGACAGGATTGTTGCCATGATGATCACAAGTGCGATTACCTTGTTGCTGTCAGGGGAAATTGGGGTGGTTGGCACCGATGCTGTTTCCAGAATCATATTCTTTGATACGAACCCAGCTTTCGAAATAGAGTATTCCGCTTTTTTCTCCAGTAAATTGGTATAGAATTTCTCGTTGATGGTAAAAAGTCGGAGCAGCCTGGCATATTCTAATTCTTGAGTCGGTAAGTTGTAAAATTTAGCTTCAACGTCCTTAATCGTAGACTCCAGCGTCTGTTTTCTGACTTCCAGTTTCTTGCCAAGTGACTGTATCGTGGCCACCAGCAACTTCTTCTGAATATTGATCTTGTAGTCAACACTCTTAAGTGCTTCACTTTCCGGAGTAGCAGTATAGAGTATCTCTTCCCTGTTAGCCAATAATTCGTGTAAAGAATTTACCAAGTCACGAATTTCGTCCTTAAACGAAGACCCCGTCAGTGCAGGCAATAGGTTGTAGACGTCAATTTCCTCCGTCTTGGAGATCATCATTTCTATATCTTCCAACATCGAAGATTCCAGTTCGAGATCAATGAGTTCTGTTTCAATCTTGTCCACCTTGTTTACATAGGTTGTAATAAAGTCACCCTGTCTCGTGAGTTTGTTGTCTTTCTTGAAATCCTGCAGTTTATTTTCTGTGTAGTTGAGCTTGTCATATACCAGCACAAGTTGCTCATCGATAAACTCAAGGACCTTATTCGAACTTTGAGCTTTTTTTGCTACATCATACTCAATGAACTCTGCAGCAATTGCATTAACGATGTCAGTAGCTTTGGTCGCGTTATTGTGTTTCACCGTAACCTGTATTGTCTTTGCTGCTTCGTTAAGGATCCTGACGCTTAGCAATCCGTAATACTTGTCTATTTCACTTGCCATGTTGTTGACAACAAAGAAGTACGGTATCTGGTCAATCTTGTTTTGTTGCGCATTAAGTATTTTTGTGAAGTCATTAACAGCAAGCTTAATTTCAAGGTGCTCCAATCTCGTCCAAGCTCCTATTTCAGCAGGTTTCTCATATAGAACTTCTCCAACGTAGTAAGAGGTGTATATTTTTTTTGTAGTAGGGAAGCTTATGTGAATAGGCTGCCCAATCACCTCAGAGCGGATATTCCTAACTTCAACTGTAAAAGGCGAAGCAGTATACATTTCCGAGTTTTGATATACCCCCTTGGAATAATAGGATGTTTCCAGGCTAATTCTCGACAGTGCGCTGGCAATGAATGCTTTTGATCTGGTCAGCTCAATCTCAGCTGCTAAATCCTGTTCATGGAAGTTCCTGACGTTCAACACCTGTTGGGCGGTGTTTTGTGACGTTATTTGTAGTATTGCTGACGCTTCAAATAATAAGGGTGTGTACCTCAGATACACTTTCGCTCCTATGCCAGCGATTAGAAAAAATAAGATGATCCACAGGAAACGCTTTTGTAAGATACTTACGAAAACACCAAGATCAAAATCCTCAGAGAAGTTGAATCCCCTATTTGGGTAGGTATTTTCACCATCTGCTTGTGATGTAGTTTGTTGGTACATAGCAAGCCTTTAGTTGGCAGGAGTGAGAAGCGTCCAAAATATCAAAACAGTGGTCATTAGCGACAGAATTGGTGTCAGCTCACCGAGGATGGTCTTGGTAACCTCCAGAACCGGCTCCACGTAGATAATATCATTGGCCTGGATCACCATATCACCATTTTTCATTCCCTCTATTGTAGCGAGGTTGATGAGGTAAACCTCGGGATTTTTGGGATTCCCCCGAATCAGTTTGATCTTGCGGGCCTTACCCGTCCTAATTCCTCCTGCCATGGCCAGAGCCTCTAAAACTGTTGTGTTGTTGTTCGTCATAGTTACCACTTTTGCTTCACCGCCACCACCTGGAAAAATGATTACCCTTCGATTTGAAACTTCCAATATCACAAAAGGTTTATTGTAATGTTCAGCATATATCTTTTCAAGATACAGCTCCGCTTCCCTCAGCGTCTGGCCAGCTAGTTTAACCCGCCCAACTATCGGCAGCTTACAAGTTCCATCAAAATCAATAAGATAATTTAACGTAATTCTGCCGACGCCGCCTGCAACATTGGTGCTAAAGTTGGTAAGGTCAATAAGCTTAAAACCGTTATTTGAGAAAATCCTGAATTCAATAACGTCGTTATTCGCGAGTTTGTATTCATAATTGGGTGTAGTGGGTATTTCAGTGTAAACATAATTAGGCCCGGTCTGTAGCATCCAATCTTGCTTAAACACACGGCAAGAGGTAAGGATACTCAATAACAAGACAAAAATGAGGCTCTTTTTCATAACAAGAGTACCAGATGGATTTTCAATGGTTAGCCACCAAAGGTAATAAATTTATTCCCTACTTATCAGACGCAAGGAGATTGGTGTATAGTTGCCCCGTCTCATCTGCAAGGCGACTGTAATGGTATTTTTTTAGTACCCTGTTAATGCCTTCAGACCCCATTATTTTTCGATCTTCAGCACTTTCCACAAGTTGAATTAGGTGTTGGGAGAATTCATCTAAGGACAATTCGGATAAAAGGCCTGTTTTTCCGTGTTCTATAATGTTTTCCACTCCGCCTACTTTAGTAGAAACAACAGCTTTGCCAGAGGCCTGGGCTTCTATCAGGCTCACTGGAGTACCTTCGTTCAACGAGGTAAGGCAGACGATATCCAGTCCGGCGTAAGCGTAGTCTATTTCTCTTATCCAGGAGGTGAAAATCAGGGTACTTTGGCTGGGTAAGTCACCTGTGGTTTCATCCTCTTTTCCTGGTAAGAAGACGTCAGTACCTGGCTGTTCAATAAAGGTAAGAGCGAGTGAGTCAGCATCATCTTTCACCTGTTGTTTCGCAGACCCGTCTCCGATTATGAAGGCTTTTATAGGCACTTTACTATGTTTCAAAACTTCAGTAATAGCCTGAAGAAATAGCTTGTGGTTCTTGATGGGCACAAGCCTGCCGACGATTCCAATGGCAACTTCATCGTCTTGAAGCTGATAGTAGGAGCGAAACCAGTTGCGTTTATTTTCCATATCCTTCTGGAACTTATTCAGGTCAAAACCAAGTCGAATAACAGTCATCTTTTCAGTACGGCAGATTTGGTGTATTTCAACCAACTCTCGTTTCTGTTCGTCACTAATTGCGATAATCATAGAACTCCTACTCGCTAAATACCGCTCAAGTGATTTGAAAATAGCGGATTTTAACTTGCCAAAATATGAGTGGAAAACATGTCCATGGAATGTGTGAACGATCACCGGGACTTTTAGGCGTATTGCTGCCATACGCCCTAAGAGCCCAGCCTTTGATGCATGTGTGTGTACGATATCTGGCTTGAATGATCTGATGATTTTTAGTATTTGCAAATATGCTCTCCAGTCCTTTATCAGGTTTATGGATCGCCTCATGTCTTCGACAATTAGATAATCTATTTCCAGATTTTGAACGACAAATTCAGAACTGTCTTCAGATTCGTCCTTGAGGCCTCCAATAAGTTTGGTCTCAAATTCTGGTTGCAGGTATCTGGTGAGGTAAGCAGCATTGAATGTGGGCCCCCCAAGATTAAATCTATTTATTACGCGAAGCACTCTGGGCATGTTATGATTCAGTTTAGAAAATGTTTTTTCCACCAATACTGAAAGACAATAATTGCCCATACGGTAGCCGCGCTATCCCCGGGATTCTTTGACAATAATTTTGCTTTCAGATTGACAATAGCCTCTCCATTGAATATTCCTTGTTCGTCTATGAATGCGTCATTGAGCAAATCATCCTCAATCAAAGGTTTTAATTCCGTTCTCAACCATTTAAGCATAGGAACTTCAAAGCCTTTTTTAGGTTTACTGAGAATCTCTTCTGGTAGCAGATGGCCGAAAGCATCGATCAATATTTTCTTGCGCGTGCTGGCATTGATCTTAAAATCCACAGGTAAGGAGAATGCATAATCAACTACATTGTGATCCAGAAAGGGGGTCCTTACCTCCAGGCTATTGGCCATTGACATGGAGTCCACTTTTTTTAACATGTCGTTTTGAAGCACCAAATTCATATCGGTTAATAGTACGTCATTAATGTCCCCTGTTTTCCTAATGGTCTTGAGATGGTTCTCTTTCCGTTTCTTGTAAGAGAAGCCGTCATCTGACAGGCGCTGCACTCTGCTTATTTGCTTCTCCTTAAGGAGGTAGTTTGCTGCTTCTTCATCAATGATTGTTGCCCATTGCCAATACCTTAGCTTGTTCCCAAGTTTTGCGCCTCTTGAAAATTTACTCAGCTGCCGACTTAAATTTGAAAAACTGGTATTTCGGGACTGCGGTATTTTATCGATAATAGGAGAGAGGCTTTTCACCAACTGTTCTTTAATGCCTGGATTTCGGGCCCTGTATTCAGCCATGTGTTTGTTGTATCCCGTAAAGATCTCATCGGCTCCGTCGCCAGATAAGGCAACAGAAATATGCCCTCTGGTACGCTGGCATAGAATGTAAACTGCAATTGCTGATGAGTCCGCAAAAGGTTCATCAAAATAGTCAAGCACGTTCTCTAAGTTTTCAAAAAGGTCCTTGTTGGATACTTCAAAAACGGTGTGTTTTGTACCAGCTTTCTTAGCCAATGATCGCGCAAATTCTGTCTCATCAAAGAAAGGTTCATCCTTAAAGCCAATGGAGAATGAGCTGAGATCTGATACTTTTTGAGCGGCCAAGCTGGTAATGATTGATGAGTCGATGCCTCCACTTAAAAACGTACCTAACGGCACATCTGAGACCATCCTGTCTTCAACCGCCTGATCAATTTTCTTATAGATCGTATCCTGCGCACTTTGATAATTACCAACCTCAACATCAACAGTTTCAGCAGGGTCGAACTCGATTTCATAGTAACGCTTAGGAGGAAGCAAGTGATTTTTGCTAACACATAGGAAACACCCGGGTTCCAGTTTGCTGACACTGTTAAGCATGGTGTATGGAGCAGGGACGTAATTCAACTGCAAGTAGCTGAATAGTGAAACATGATCGATTTCTAAAGGGATTTCGTATTGAATCAGGGCCTTCAATTCTGAGGCAAAGATGATTTTGTCATCATCCTGAAAATACAAAAGTGGTTTAATTCCCATACGGTCTCTAGCAATAAACAGGCTTTGCTCTTCTTTGTCATAAATAGCAAATGCGAAAAACCCATTCACCTTTTCGACACATTGCTCGCCTTCTCTAATATATAATTGCAGTAGCACTTCAGTGTCCCCTTCGGAATTGAACTTTACTCCGTCCTTTTGCAATTCCCTTCGCACATGCTTATAGTTATAGAATTCTCCGTTGTATACTATTGTGTACCTCCCTGATGGGTCGGTCATAGGTTGGGCACTTGCCTTAGAAGTATCAATTATTGACAACCGCGTATGGCCAAGGGAAACAAAGCCATCCTGATAGACGCCAAAAGCGTCTGGGCCCCTCTTTCTGAGAGTTTGAATAGCAGCATCGGTTTTAGGCAGGAGCTTTTTTCCTTGGTCGTTAAGGGCGAAGATGCCTGCTATTCCACACATAGAACGTGAATGCCTTATAAATGAATTACTTCCCCGTATGCAGCTGCTGCTGCTTCCATCACCGCTTCACTCATGGTAGGGTGGGGATGAACGGTTTTGATCAACTCAGGCCCAGTTGTTTCCAGCTTTCTGAGAGCGACGATTTCTGCGATCATCTCAGTTACGTTGTAACCGATCATGTGAGCCCCCAGGAGCTCCCCATATTGTTCATCAAACAGCAGTTTTACAAAACCGTCTTTATGTCCTGCTGCACTTGCTTTACCCGAAGCTGTGAATGGGAACTTCCCCACTTTTAACTTGTATCCGGCTTCAATGGCAGCTTTTTCTGTATAGCCAACAGAAGCAACTTCCGGTTGGCAGTAGGTGCAACCAGGGATATTGTTGTAATCGAGGGGAGCTGGCGAATGGCCGGCCATTTCTTCAACTGCAATAATACCTTCCGCACTGGCTACGTGAGCCAGGGCTTGCCCCCCTATGCAGTCTCCAATTGCATAGATCTCAGGTATGTTGGTCTGATAGAGGTCGTTGGTCAGGATTTTGCCTTTATCAGTTGTGATGCCTAATTCTTCCAATCCTATGCCCTTAATATTGGCTTCTATGCCAACCGCTGACAAAACTATATCTACCACGAACTTCTCAATTCCTCCTGCTGTTTTAACGTCCACCTCGCACTTGCCTTCATTTACTACCACTTGCTCAACAGAAGAGTTGACCATGACTTTCATCCCTGTCTTAGCAAAGGACTTAGCCAGCTGTTTCGAAACATCTTCATCTTCCAGGGGAACAATGTTAGGAAGAAATTCTACCAGCGTCACTTCTGTGCCTATTGTCTGAAAGAAGTAAGCAAACTCGGAACCTATGGCCCCTGAGCCTACAATGAGCATTGACTTTGGTTGCTTAGGCAGCACTAAGGCCTCTCGGTATCCTATGACCGATGTTCCATCTATTTTAAGATTGGGCAGCTCTCTTGAACGTGCTCCAGTTGCGATGAGGATATTTTTAGCTTCTAGCTCTGAGCTGTCATTGGAGTTGCTGCTGACACTAATTTTATTGGGGCCTGTTAATTTCCCAAAACCTTCGATTACATCAATCTTGTTTTTTTTAAGAAGAAATTGAACCCCTTTACTCATTCCTGCTGCCGTGTCTCTGCTTCGCTTTACAATGTCTGTGAGACTGGCTTTAGCCACAGAGGCCTCTATCCCATATTCTTTGGCATGTTGCAAATAATCAAATACTTGGGCGCTTTTTAGCAGTGCTTTGGTGGGTATACATCCCCAGTTTAAGCATACGCCACCGAGCTCTGATTTTTCTACTATCGCTACTTTCATTCCCAACTGAGCAGCACGAATGGCTGCTACATATCCTCCGGGTCCACTTCCTAAAACAACTAGATCATGACTCATAACGGGCACTTATATATACCATATTTAATAGGGGTCGAAGATAGTAAAATTGGTGTGAATGGATGGGTGAGTGTTAGCCTGAAGCAGGTGTACCCATTATTAACAGCCGGGTCAGATTGTTGAATGATTGGGGTTATTCGTTCAGCGATACCTTGTTTTTCAGCAAAATATTTAGTTTATTTACATTAACAATGTCTAATGGGGAAATTGCAAATCCTTCATGCAATTTAGCTTAACTCTATAACCTAACCGATATGAAACTAACAATAACACGTCAAGAAAGTTTTTCGAGAGGCGAGTTGATCCTTCGTACTCTTTTCGGATTTTTATACATTGACCTGCCGCATATCTTCTGTTTGATGTTTGTGGGCATCTGGTCCAGCATATTAACGTTTATCAGTTGGTGGTCAATTTTGTTTACCGGTCGTTATCCTCAAAGTTTTTTCGAGTTTCAAGTAGGAATGTACCGATGGAATGTCCGATGGATGGCGCGATTTTACAACCTCGCTGATGGCTATCCAGCGTTTGGTATCAACGCAACGGATGACCATACTAATTTTGAGATGGCATACCCTGAAAGTTTAAGCAGAGGGACCCTTCTGTTGAAGACCTTCTTTGGTGCGCTTTACGTTATTTTTCCACATATGTTTGTGTTGATATTTGCATCGCTATGGGGAGCAATCCAGCGCTTCATTGCCTGGTGGGTGGTATTGTTCACTGGAAGTTATCCAGAATCCATGTATGAATTTAATGTGGGCCTGATAAGGTGGACTATGAGGATCAATCTCTACATGGGATTCATGAGCGACGACTATCCACCATTTTCTGGCAAGCCTGATGCGGATGATGGTACCTCGGCTGCAGCGCCTCCAGCACCAGATTCAACACCTGTAGCAGAAGCACCAGCAACGCCTCCTCCTCCGCCTGATCCAACACCTGCTCCTGATCCAACACCTGCTCCTGATCCAACACCTGCTCCTGATCCAGCACCTGCTCCTGATCCAACACCTGCTCCTGATCCAACACCTGAAGAGCCAGGGAATTCTGGCGATGATGGAAACTCGGGTTCGAGTGATGATTCAGGAGATGATGCATCAGAAGAGGAGAAGCCTGTATAGGGTTTTTTAGATGAGCGGCACAGAAGAATACTACCCTTTACCTCAACCTGATGAGGTAAGTATTAGGGAGAGGGAGGACGCGATGGGTGCGTACATGATGATGTTCGCGGCTATGGCTGCGGGTCTTCCTCTCCCTATTATTAATTTTATTGCTGCAGTAATATATTACTACATCAATAAGTCAAAAAGCAAGTTTGTGCATTTTCACTCCTTGCACTCACTGATGGCACAATTTCCGACCAGTATCTTAAATGTTGGATTGGTGTTTTGGACATTGCGCATTTGGTTGTCCGGATGGGAATTCTCAACTTACTGCAAAGCGTATATCGGCATGGTTATTATTGCCAACCTGCTTTATTTCATTTTCAGTATCGTTGCAGCTGTCAGGGCCCGAAAAGGACGCTTCTATTATTTTCTGTTTTTTGGGCGCTTCGCTTATGAGGTTGTGTATCGAGTGAAAGATGAATCACCCACTTCAAGTGTTAATTTACCTCCAGGATCCTAGTTTCTCCCAGTATTGATGAAAGAAAAGCTATTTACCGACCTGTTAAAGCTTGCGGCTGTATTTGGGGCAATCTGGGCATTTTTCTACTTTGTTCCGGTTTTTCCTGAAGATGATGTATTTGAGATTTCAATTGAGAACGAAGATAAGATTGGAGACCTGTTGGTCAATGATATCCTTCTTAACTCACCAGATATTACAGTCGTCTCTAACCCAATATTGGATTCGGCGTTTGAGGTTATCACTTTCCGGTTGATTGAAAATATTGGGTTGACAGAGTATGACTATACCATACGGGTAGTTGATAGTCCTGATATCAATGCCTTTACGTTACCAGGGGGCAATATATTTGTTTTCACTGGGTTACTGCAGTTTTCGGAAAATCCTGCGGAGGTTGCAGCAGTATTGGCACATGAGATTGGACATGTAGAAAGACGTCATGTTATGTCCAAACTTGTTAAAGAATTCGGATTGGGCTTACTGTTCTCAGTGTTGGCAGGAGATGTTATAATATTGGGAGAGTTGGCAAAGACCGCTATCTCAACAGTATTTGACAGGAGACAGGAAACAGAAGCTGATACATATGCGTTTGAATTAATGGTGAAGTCAGAGATCAATCCAACGGCGATGGCTTCCTTTTTCAGAAGAGTAAAGCGGGAGCTGGGAGGGTATGATGAGAATCTTGAGATCCTGATGTCTCACCCGCATTATAATGCTCGAATTAAGGCGGCAATTGAACACGATCTGCCAGAAGGTTTTTCTCATAGGGAATTTGATTTAGACTGGGAGCGTGTGAAGAGTTCGTTTAGCGGCTACGAAAGCAACGAATTCTAGCTTACCGCAATCGCGGATATTTCAACGTTCACGTCTTTTGGTAACCTTACAACTTCTACTGTTTCTCTGGCTGGAGGGCTATCAGGAAAATACGTCGCGTACACAGAATTGATTGCAGCAAATTGGTCCATGTCTTTAATAAAAATGGAGCATTTGACAATGTTGTTAAAGGTTAGGTCTGCTGCGATAAGAATTGCATTCAAGTTGCGCATTACTTGATGTGTTTCTTCCTCAATATTATTGGTAATTAACATGCCTGTAGATTGGTCTATCGCAATTTGCCCGGAAATGTACACAGTGCCATTGCTTCTTATTGCCTGACTGTACGGTCCGATTGGTTCAGGAGCAGCTGGTGAATTAATTACTTCTTTGGTTGCCATATTGTTGTTTTCTAGTTAAAGCTATTGTCAAACCACTGCTTCTTACGCGTGAGTTTAAGATCTTGCAATACACTTGACTTGACCCGGATGGTAAAGTTATAACTCTGCAAGAAGCCAAATGGAATGTAATTAAAGGCCATCTCCCAACAGTGTAAGTCCCTGTAAATATCGATGGTAGTTGGCGTAAAAGCTTTATTTTCTATATCATAACCAGAGCGGAAAGCTACTCTCCAGTTATCAGTCAATTTAATTTCGCCCCTGAAACCCAACGTTTGAATCACCTTGTGTGAAATTGAATCGCGGATCAAACTATTCGTGTAATAGTAGTCGTTCAGGTAGCTCATGGTATAACTCACATCAATGTGCCACGGCATCCGGAAGTCGATGAACTTGTCCAGATTGCTATTGATCATCTCCAGCTCTTCTTTTGATCCTTTTCTGCTCTCTTTCTTCTCCTGTATCTGTTCTTTGGTTTTGAACATGTCCGGATCAACACGCATATTCAGGCTGAGGTACCAATCAGCGTCTTCCATTCTTGCTATTCTCCTGTTTTCTGTCCATTCAAGTTTGTTCGCGTTTTTTGTTACGCCATCTGGATTCAAAATAAGTATGTATGGATCAAGACGGGCGTTGTAACGCAGATACAATTTACTGCCTATCAAACGAGTGTATCCATTCATCAGTAATGGTGTCCAATTCATCGAATCGAGAGCAAAATTGTAGGAGGTTGAGAATGTAAAATTTTCAATGAGCTTAAGCTTTTTGGTTGATGTTATACTGTCTTTTTTAGATTTGACTTTCATCTGTATGTTGTTGACCAGCTTAAATGTCATTGCTCCATATTTACCTGAGCTTGGTGAACCATATATGCCAGTCCAGGCGTTGGCGCCGCCATTAAAAATAGAATAAGTTTCGATTCCACCCACGGTGTCAGTTTGAACTGTTTTGTAGTAGCCGTATTTGTTCTTGCTGTAATCAGGCCTCAAACTATACCCGATACTTGGTGTAATCACATGGCGTATAGCACGAATTGGGAATTTATTTAATTGTACCATGGCGTAGAGGCGTGTTTTGAAATCAGCATTGAGAACATAGTCAGTGGCCGTTTGAAATCCCTCCAGCGTATCCGTTCTGACATAAGCACCAAAGGCATCTGAGGCATCAACAAATGTTTTCTCAATGGACCTAAAGTACATTCGGTTAGTTACCGTAACCGATGGATTTAGATAAAAGTACTTCAGGATCTGGAGTGAACCAGATAAAGGCAGTGTATGCTTGATCCCATTGTTAAAGTCCTCAAAACGTGTATCTGTAAAAAGCAAAGAATCATAAGTGCTGATCCTATTGCTAGCATCCATTCTATAGTTAAATCCCCAATTGTCAAATGGGCCACGTTTGCCTCCTTTTTTCTTCAAATCACCCAGGTTGCGTCTGTTTACAGAGAATACCAGGTCGGGCAAATTCAAATCGATTGTCCTGTTGATTGTGTTTTGGCTGTGCCTCAGGTTGGCCGAGAAGTTTGACCACCTCCACGATTTACTGTAGGATATATTGGATTGAAAGGTGTTGGTCAGGTATTGGGAAGAGATTTCAGAGTTGTATTTATTGTAGCTACTGCTACCTGCGTTCACTTTTGCAGTAAACCTGGTGCCTGGTTTTGCCTTGCCATCTTGCACGTGATTCCAGGTAATAAAGAAGTCCTTTTCCAAAGAAAAGGAAGGGAGCTCGGCTTCGCCAATGCGGAATACGGAATAGCGTGCACTCAAATTGCCATGATAACCATACCTTTTCTTGTAGTTGGAAAGGAGCTTAGCTCCCCAGCTCCCCTTGGAGTAGATGTCAGCTCTCAATGCTAGGTCAAACCTATCACTCATCCCAAAATAATAGCCTCCATCTTTTAGGAAAAAACCAGCAATTTGAGATTCTCCATAAGTTGGTACCAGCACGCCTGACGATCGGCCTTTCGTATTGGGGAAGAGTCCAAAAGGCAATACAAGTGGTGTTGGAATATCCGCTACCGAAAGATAAGCAGGCCCCATTACTATTTTGTCATTAGGGATAATTTTGATAATTGTACTATGTATGGCGAAATGTGGGTCCTCCTGATCGCATGTAGTATAGGCTCCACTGCGTATGAATAAGGTGTTATCTTCATACTTCATGGCAGTATCCATGTGAATATACCCATCTCCTTCATGGGTGATAACATCGGTAATCAACCCCTTTTTTGTATCGAAGTTATACTTGATGGTCTTGGATCTAAACTTTTGACCATCGTCTTCAAACACCGGTTTTCCCTGTAACACCCCTGTCGAATCTTCAACACCACTTGCAAAGACCAGATTTTCGACCATGTCCATTTCTATATAGTCAGCTGATAATGTTGTTGATTCATAAAGCACCTGGGCCTCCCCATAGAGGAATGCTTTTTGCAGGTTTATATCAAATCGAATTGAATCAGAAGCAGTGTAGGTGACCTTCGATTTCAGCGAATTATTGCTTGCAGGAGACTTTATTTCCGGGGTGGTATCTGACAGAGATGTATCCTGTAAGTAATAAGAGAGATGGATATTGTGTTTAGTAGATAGTGGGGTCGCGTATGTATCCAGATTAGCCAATACAGCGTTTATCAACACCAGTACTTGGATAATTTGTAGTACCGGTCTAGAACGACAAAACTTATTAATGCTAATTTTGCGTATCAAGAGTATGTGTTGTATCAGGCCTTTCTGTACGGAAAGACGGGTTCAAAACTAATAAATCGAATAGTGCGTAAACGTTATTTTTTATTAATTGTTATCCTTTTTTCGGTGTGTTTCTCCGGAAAGGCGCCTCTTGTGAAGGAGAAGTTTCGATTAAAGACCGTCGTGATTGATCCTGGTCATGGTGGAAGGGATCCTGGAAATGTGGGTACAGGGAACTTTAAGCAATATGAGAAGCACATAGCATTGTCTATATCGCTTAAGCTGGGCAAGTACATATCTGATAACTTTGATGAAGTGAAAGTTATATATACTAGGGACAATGATGAATTTATAGGATTAAAGGAGAGAGCGGAGATTGCAAATAAGGCAAAAGCTGATCTTTTCATCTGTATTCATGCCAATTCAAATGAATCCTCTGCCCCTTATGGCACCAACACGTTTGTAATGGGTCTTCATAAAGAGAAAGAGAACCTGGAAGTAGCAAAAAAAGAAAATTCTTCCATTTTGATGGAGGACAATTACCAGATTAAATATGAGGGGTTTGATCCGCAGTCACCTGAGGCCAACATCATTCTTTCTATGTATCAGAATGCCTATCTGGGCCAAAGTTTGGCACTAGCGGCAAAAGTGCAAGAGCAATTCAGGGAGCGGGCCAATAGAAAAGACAGGGGGGTTCGGCAGGCGGGTTTTGTAGTACTTCACCAGACAGCTATGCCCAGCATACTTGTAGAAACAGGATTCCTTACCAATAAGGAGGAGGAAAAATACCTAAACTCAGAGAAGGGGCAGGATTATCTCGCTTCCGCAATATACCGTGCCTTCAAGGCTTATAAATTAGATGTTGAGAGTCAAATGAACACGGAATACCCCCGTACAATTGAGCCTTCCGTTCTTGATACAGGAGATGCCGGCAAGATAGTGTTCAGGGTGCAGGTTGTAACCTCTTCCAACAAAATTGCGTTAGACTCCCTTAAATTTACAGAATTGGGTACAATGAGAGAATATATAGCCGGAGGGTGGTATAAGTACACGGTTGGCGATGAGCCCAGTTTGGAGTCAGCGTATAAGCTGCAAGCTGATGTACGGAAAAAAGGGTATCAAAGTGCTTTCGTGGTTGCATTTCAAGACGAGCGCCGAATACCCCTCTCAGAGGCAATTAAGAAAATGCAATAAAGTCGGGCAGCCGCCTGATTTATTTCCTTTAAAAAGAAAAAACACATTTTGAAAATTTCCAAAGAAACAAGAATAGGTGTGGTCATCGTTGTTGCGGTGGGACTCATGATTTGGGGATTGAACTTTCTAAAAGGCAAAAACATCTTTAGCCAGGAAATCGAGTATGTGGCTATTTACCCCAAGATTTCTGCTTTAGTTGAGGGCAATCCGGTATACATCAATGGCTATCATGTTGGCCAGGTTACCCACATTTACTTTCATCCCAATGGGCAAGGTAAGATTGTCGTCCAATTCACCATAGCCAAAGGTACAATCCCTTTGCCCCAGGATACTGAGGCTATGATTTACAGCTCAGACTTATTAGGTTCCAAGGCTATTGACCTGGTATTAGGAAGGGATACAGCTTACTTTTTGATGCCGGGAGATACTATTTTAGCGTCAGTGGAGATGGAAATAGGGGAAGCAGTCAATGCCACAATAGCCCCCCTTAAAAAGAAAACAGAGGAGCTGATAGCATCGGTTGATTCAGCAGTGGGCATTG
>Ga0302119_10000743_pt1 | contig 14717 bp, 14 predicted proteins | sample AG5_Tmax_MG_FD_203114 | JGI IMG/M metagenome (GOLD analysis project Ga0302119, IMG submission 203114) | Marine microbial communities from Western Arctic Ocean, Canada - AG5_Tmax | ecosystem: Environmental > Aquatic > Marine > Oceanic | place: Canada: Western Arctic Ocean | collected 2017-10-01 | reverse complement strand
GCGTGGAATCCGCCGAGATGTACTCGACCGAGTTGCCGGTGGCCTCCAGGATCGCACCAATGGCATAGACGCCGGCGATCTGGCTGGACCAGTTATGGATCGGCAACTTGATCGCATCAGACGAATCCGCAGCAGCAGCGGGAGCAGGAGCCTCCGTGGCAGCCGGAGCTGCCGGAGCAGCCGTCGTAGCCGGAGCAGCCGTAGCCGTAGCCGGGGCCGCAGTAGTTGCCGGAACGGCCTCTTCGGCCGACCCACATGCACCTGCGATCATGGCTAGGCCTAGAACTGATGCAAACAAAACTCGATTACCTCGAGCAAACATTGTTGTCTCCCCCTATGGCGAATAGATCTAACTCCATTGATTCTGCTGCGATGCTTTCACTAACTGAGCCGGCCTGCAACTTGAGTACCGAACAGGTGCGTCCTTCGATATCGCTCTGGTTCGACTTCCCTCACTGTCATCAGGCGTGACTTCGGAGCCCCTCGTGGCTCAGGATCTTTCCCCTGCGAGTCAACGAGACGTTGCGGCCCTCCTTCAACGCTGACGGCACGTACCTCAGACCTTCGGGATCACGGATTCACCGAAAGATTCAATCCATTCGATGAACTCCTCTTTGGACCCACGCAACCCAACAGGCGCCGGACCAACGGTGCACAGCGTGACACCTAGTTCTTCGCAGCGGCGAATGGTGTCATATTCCGAGCCCATACCCGCCACCACCTCGAACTCGCCACCACTCCGTCCAGATTCGACACGCTGTCGTTGGATCGTCGCTATGTGCCTCTCAAGTTCCATGAAGTCGCTATCCCCACATTGAGGTGGCTGCTCACCGAGCGCGTAGGACGTCGGAACCTGGCGATGATGGATCCAGCCGTCGCCAAGACGCCCAGCTCGACGGAGTGCGCCGCTAGATGTTCCACCTACGACAATGGGTATTCCTAGGGATCCCCTGATCGGCTTAGGTTCAAATCGCACCGCAGGGATTTCGTAGTGGGGGCCTCGATGTTCGATGACCTCCTCATCCCAAAGTCGACGCATCAACTCGATCATCTCATCGGTGCGCTTTCCCCGGTTCGAGAAGTCCTCCCCTACGATCTCAAACTCTGCACGCATCCAACCCACACCGATTCCCAGTACTACTCGGCCTCCAGACATCCGATCCAAAGTCACAAGCGACCTGGCGACAGCGATCGGATGACGGAGGGGCAGGATGAAGACCCCCGTAGCGAGACGAATCCGACTGGTTCGGGCGGCTACCGCGCCGAGCACGACCCAAGGGTCAAAGGTCGGCAGGCTCGCATTCATCGGAGGGAACCCGTCCGGCGTATAAAGATACTCTGGAGGCATTTCCGCCGGGAAAACCAGGTGTTCAGGTATCCACAAGGAATCGAAGCCATACGTTTCCGCGACTGCAGCAACTTCGGGGTAGTGCCGTGCTGAGAGGCCCGTCAGGCTAATGCCAAACTTCATACCAAGACCCAGCCCGCGACCCAGTGCCGGGGCCGGCTTCCTCGTCCTTCACGTCGGGTCTTCACGCTCCGCTCGTCTGCCGCGCAACTACGAGAAGCATGGTAGTACGGTCCTGAACAACTGCTCCGCGGATTCAACCTTTCGAGCGCTCGCTCACAAGACTTCCGCATTGGTAGAAGGTGCCTAAATGACTGAGAAATTCTCTCCCCGAGTCCCCGGCCTTGAACCAACTTTCACCTCTATCCACGGCGAAGAGGTGCCTTGGATTCCAGTTCGATCGCAACAAAACTCAGACGGTTCAGAATCCCATGTCTGGGAAAAGTGGGTTGCGTTCTCAACAGAGCCGATCTACCTCGCCCTTTTTGCGAGATGGGATCCCGGGATGATCATTCGACACCACGGCCATTTCAGTCCCCACGTACTGACCGTCCTCGAAGGGGAAATGCACTGTGGTGACGTGCGCTGTGGACCAGGCTCACACATCGAACTGCCTTTCGGGTCTTCTTTCGGCCCCTTTGTCGCGGGGCCTGAAGGAACGCGCTTGTACGAAGTGATGATGGGCGACCCGCGGTCCTGGAGCGACGATCCCGGAAGCCTCAATGAAATCCTCTTAGAGCGAGGCGTGACACAACTGCCTGATCCGCCAATCCGACTCCCCAATGATATGGCCGATCTTCGGGCAGTCTTCAGCAAGGAGACAACCGACTGAACGCACGCACGCTCGGACATCCCGTCCCATGCAAAGAGGACAAGAGTCTCTTCATCAGTAGAGCCAACTTTGTTGCGAACCTTCAATTGCCGTCGGCCTTGAGCGCCATCTCCGCAACTTCCCAGCACTCCCATGCTCGCATAGTTGCGATTGACACCTCTAGTGCTTGGGAGGTCTGCTGAACTTAAGCACTCGTGTGGTCAAGTGGCTAACGGCCCAACTTCGTCTTTCTTAGCGGGTGCGATGGGAGGGGCTTCACGCCAATTGGGTACACCGTGCTCGGGTTGCGCAACCCAATTCTGGCCGTCCGTGATAGTCGCCCAATGGGAATGGTTGAGTTGGTGGAGAGTGAAACAAGAGTTCAGACGATCTCGCCATCGTCGAGATCGTTCGACACTGATGGATTCGAATCCGTCGGTACTTTAGTGCTCCGTGGGTTCGTCTATCCAGAGCAAGCAGCACGGAGTTACGAAACCGCTATGCAATAAATCGCTTACGTCCCCCGAACGACTGGTCTTCTTCGCCCCCAAGTTGCCAGACTCCAAATGGGTACCGTCAACTCCGATCGGCTTCTCGAGACCCTTCGATAGACGGGTCGCCTATTGGAGTCCAACCTCCTCCCAGTAAATGGTTGCCGCCGTCTACGTCGATGACCTGACCAGTAATTTGTCTGGCTTCGCAGGAGAGTAAAAATACGCAGGCCGCAGCGATGTCATCAGCACGTGTCAGAGTCCCTAGGAGAATATTGCCTGCCACGGCTGCACCATCATCCGCTTCCCACATCTCTATCGTCGCGGTGGTTTGCGTGAGCCCAGGTGCCACTCCATTGACGCGGACGCCCCGCGGGGCCAATTCGCGTGCCAAGGTCCGGGTGAGGGCGTTTAGGGCGGACTTTGCAGCTGCATAAGCCGCCATCGTCGGGGTTGTCTTGTTCACGGTTCCACTAGAGATGTTGACAACCGATCCTCCTCCGTCCTCAAGACCGACATTCAGAGCTGCCTGAATAAGGGCTAACGGGCCCCAGGTATTTAATTCGAGTGTTGCAAGAAGGTCTGAACGCTTGAGAGTCGTAGCGCTAGTGCGCGTAAGCGAACCACCCACGGTGTTGACCAATAGGTCAAGGCTCCCGAAGTTGGAGATCGCCGCATCGGCGACTCTCTCGGATATCCCGTCGTCGCCAATCGATCCGGGAATCGAGACAACCTCGATCCCGGCCTCTCGCATATCGGCTTCCGTTCGCTCCAACGGCGCTGCTTCCCTGGCGTTGATGACGACAGAAGCTCCCTTGAGCCCCAGTTGAAAAGCCGCGGAACGTCCAATGCTCGGATTGCGGGACGCTCCTGAGACGACAGCCACCTGGCCTGTGAAGTTCGAAACCTCTTGATTTATTGGGTTCATCTAAGCTCCGCTGCACTGGGTCATCGCTGGAAATTCCAGCACACAGAGGTCCAGCACACAGAGGGACGCCATCTCTATCTGGGAGTCGCTCCCCGGTGCGTCTTTCTGGTGGGCCAAAGGTCTGGAGGGCAATCTATTCAGGACCCGCGGACAACGACGTACCCACCAGATGATGGCAAGCAACAAGTTCCGGAATTCGGATCCCTGATCCGAATTCGGGCACTGTCGATCGCTTTTGGCCTTCAGCCGAAACATGCGCAGGACATCTCAGACATTCCGGCTACGCCGGACATCGCTGAAAGCAGTATCCCGGTCGGCTGCATACTCCCTGGGCATCCGCAATATCCGTTCGCTGATGATATTGCGGGCCATCTCTGTGCTTCCGCCTCCGAGACAGGACGCTTGGCGCCACCAGTCATGGTCGAAACCATCGGGGGTTTCAGCAATTTCTCGTACTCGACTAACGGGGGTCTCGGTCTCTACGAAGCGGCGAACGGTCTCCTGGAAGAACGTCTGTTCTTCACTGAGATCTATCCTCATATTGCCCTCTCCGGTTCCATCAGATCGTCGAGCCTCCCATATGCGGGGTTACAGGACCACCCAGCGCTGTAATTTCCTCGAAGCCAACCGTCTGGCCTGACCAACCCGACGGGCGCCCTGCCATCCAGAGGACAAATTCCGCTGCTAGCCCGGGATCTATGACCCCCGACATGTCACCGCCACCCGTCGCAACATCGAGACCCTGTGTCCGGGCCACGTAATGCCAGCCCTCGGTACTCACGATGCGATCCACGCGAAGCGTGTTCACTGCTACACCGTGAGAAACGACCTCTTGGTGCAGGAAGTCCGACCAACGTTCCATGGCCTGTTTGCTTGTGCCGTAGAGGGCCAGGCCCGGTGTCATCGATTGCGAGGCTCCTGAACTCACGTTGATGACCGATCCCGATCTTCGTTCAATCATGCCGGGGAGGAACCCTTGACAAAGTTGGAGGGGTGCCACCACTTGGACCCGGAACGCTCGTTGCCCACGGTGCCATGGGATATCCAAAACCGCCCCGTTGGAGGTATACGCCGCATTGTTAACGAGAAGGTCACACCGACCAAAGGCTGCAAGGGTCTTTCCCACGATTTCCGATGTAGCCGCCTCATCGACCAGATCGGCGGTGACCCCGATCGCCTCGGCTCCAAGTTGTTGGAGTTCGGCGACCGTCTCCTCGACGGAACCAGGCAACATCGGGTTTTCCGACGGTATTCCCGTTCTACCTACTACAACTACGCGCGCACCGCGTGCGCCAAGGGCTAGCGCAGTATGACGGCCAATCCCTCGCGTTGCCCCGGTGACAACCGCTACTGCACCTTGGAGATCAAGCACAACGGCTGTTGGATTTGAGAAGCGACACAAGACCGTTAAGCGGGGACAGTCTCCTCAATCCCAATGAGTCTCATCATGTTCCCGCCCATGATCCGATGGACGTCTTCTTCGGCAAGTCCTGCCAAATCATCCACGTAACTAATCGGATCAGCGAGACCTTCAACATGCGGGAAGTCGGAACCGAAGATGACGTGGTCAGCTCCAAGGAGTTCCACAAGTCCACTCGGGTCCTCCTCGTGGAATGGGTGCATAAAGAAGTTGCGCTTGAACGTCTCCGACGGGAGCATCTCGTACTGCTGAGGCATCTGTCCGTATACATGATCTAGGTGGTGCAGAAGACCCGGGACCCACCCGGCGCCATTTTCGATCAGCGCGATTTTCAAATCCGGATACCTCCAACAGGTTCCATGTGTAATCAACGAGGTAACGGCATCTTGAACATCGCGGTGTTGTCCGTGGACTGACGAAAGAAAGAGGCTTACTTTGGAGAAGGCCTGCATCTCGCGCTGGTTGCCGTCCCATTCATTCATATAGCGCGTGTAGCCGCTATCCGAGGCATGCAGTACGACGAGAATTCCGGAGTCCTGCACCCGTTCCCAGAACGGATCAAATTCAGGAAGGGCAAATGACCGTGGGCCCTTGTAGCCCCAGGCCGGGGCTGGACGCATCAGAATGACTTTGGCGCCTTGTTCGAGGAGCCAGTCGAGTTCGCCGAGGGCTCTTTCAAGAAGGCCAGGTGTGATAATCGGTACGGAGAAGATGCGTCCTTCGAATTGGAACGGCCATTCGTCGAGCATCCAGCGGTTCAAGGCGTGGACAATGTCCGCCGTCAGGTCAGGATCGTCCTTGGTGCGTTCTTCGACGAGGCTCGCCAGCGTCGGAAGCATGATCGCGTAGTCGATACCTTGCTCATCCATGAGCTTGACCCGATCTTCCGCTGTGCGAAATGCCGCCGGGCAGTCAATTCCTCGACCGAGTAATTCCCGATAGGGCCTTCCCTCGGGGTTTCCATTTCGGAAGTAGTCCTCGAGCGCCCCTGGTTGGCCAATGCGCTCAAATGTCGGATTGGGGATGTAGTCGGTGATCTGACCCCGAACGACAATCTTGGTCCTGCCGTGAACATCAATGTAGTCAATGGCACCGCGTTGGTGATCAGGGAGGTACCGGGTCAGCGCTTCCGGCGTCTCGTACAGGTGGTTGTCAGCGTCGAATACCGGAAAATCAAGGATTCGGGAAGGCATTGGCTGCTACTCCTACTTCGGGTGGTACCGTCCAATCTAAGATTGGCGAACGGGATATCGCTTGCTCCGAGAGTAGCAAACGATTGCCTAACCCACGAGTCCGTCAACGAAAGACCCGAACCTGTTGGACCTTACTTGCCAAGGTTCTGCGCACCGGTAGGGCACGATCTGGACCCATGTTTGGGTCGGCCTAGCGCCAACTGACTGGAGTGCGATGACGACATCGAATGATCGCGGCCGAAGTTTCCTTGAGGATCTTCCGTTCACCTACCGACCAGTGAAGAACGGGATCAGCGCAAGACTCGAGGTCAGTGACGAACTCACCGAACCGGAAGGCAACCAAGTCCGAATCTCGGTCCTCGCTTCGGTAGCCGACGTCATAACCGGCGTCCTGCTTAGTTCCATGACCGAGACGATTGCGCTGACGGTTGATCTCTCCACCCGGATTGTCGCGCCAATCGGGCCAGGTTTGCTAGAAGCCGAATCCCGTGTGGTCAAACAAGGACGCACGCTCTCGTCGGCTGAAGCTGTCTTCCATCATGACGGCCGTCTTGTCGCACATTCGTGGGTTACCTTTATGCTCGCCCCTCAACCAGCATCTGGGCCCTTCGAAAGTTCTCTTGAACGCCTTGAGACGGGGAAAGGCATGCGGCGGCCATTCATCGAAGAATTAGGAATCCTCGAAGCCGAAGAACACGTCTTTGAAGTCGAGCGGCGTCCTTACACCTTGCAGCCGACAGGTACCCTTCAGGGGGGCGTAGTCTGCGCACTGATGGAATTCGCAGCCGAAAAGCGGTTAGGCGCCCCAATCTCTGAGATCAGCGTCCACTATCTGTCGACGATCCGAATCGGTCCAGGTCGTGCCTCGGCTGAACCGTTGGGATCCGATCGAGCTTTGGTGACTGTTGTCGATGCTGGCCGCGACGACCACCGGATTGGCGCAGTGGGGTTTGCATCCTCTCGCTACTCCCCGATCTGAGAACCACGACCCAGCGTCTCTGTGGCGATGAAACGATCGGCAGTGGTCGGTTCAACAAACGAGCACGCTAGGTACCGGATCATCTCGCGGGAGAAAATTTCCCTGGCGCCGACAGCGGCATAGGCGGGCCGAACCACTGGATAGTTGGGCTCGAAGGCTTGATTTGATCTATCTACTGGACTATTCCCCAACGTTCGAGACCGAAGGCACGTATGGCATTGCCGCGCATCAGTTTGTAGATCTCTCCACTGTCGAGACCGGCATTGCGACAAATCGTCTCAGCGATCTCGAGGGTATGCGGGTATGTGCTGTCGGCGTGCGGGAAATCAACCTCGAAAGTGATCTGGTCCATTCCGATACGATCCCTATTGAAGAGTCCTGTCTCGTCGTCGAAGATGCAGCCGTACACACGTCCTGCCACATAAGTTGTGGGGGCCTCGGGAAGGGCGCTCCCGAAAGAGTTATCGACCCTTTCGCTCCACAACTTGTCCATGCGCTCGAAAATGTAGGGCATCCACCCCACCTGCCCTTCGGAATAGGCCAGGACCAGATTCGGAAATCTTGCAAGGGTCCCCGAAAAGATAAAATCGATCATGGACCCCATCGCGTTCTGGAACGTAAGCGTCGAACTAACGATCATTGGGGCGTCAGGGGTTGTCTGGGGCATGGTCGAGGAGGATCCGATGTGCATGCACACCACGGTCTCGGTTGATTCGCACGCAGCAAAGAATGGGTCCCATTCGCCTGAGTGGATGGAAGGCAGTCCCAACGGGTAAGGATTCTCCGAGAAAGCCACTGCATGGCTTCCCTTATCGGCACACCGAACGATCTCATCGATTGCCAGGTCCATGTCCCATAAGGGCACAATCGTCAACGGGATCAGACGACCAACGCCATCCCCTGCGCACCAGTCGTCAATCATCCAGTCGTTGTAGGCGCGCACACAGAGCAGTGCTAGTTCTTTGTCTTCTCGTTCGAGGAACGTCTGCCCGCAAAAACGCGGAAGGATGTTCGGAAAACAGATAGAGACGTCTACGTGGTTCTCTGTCATGCATTCGAGGCGTTCTTTCTGGAGCCAGGCTCCCGGAAGGATCTCATCGAACGTGACGTTTCCGACCGCTAGTTCGCCTAGTCCCACTGCCACGGAGAGGCGATTCATCGGCGATACAAGGTCGTCGTAGTACCAGACGTCACACCAATCCTCATCCGGGTCTGGGACCCAGAGGCGTTGTCCATCTGTCGTGTTCCGCCCCCGTTCACGAACTATTCGTGGTCCTCGATCTTGGTACTTTCTTGGGAGGCGGTCTGTCCAAAGCTCGGGAGGTTCAACCACGTGATCGTCGACCGAGATAATCCGAGGAACTTCCATTGGCGGCTCGCTATGCAATTCGGCACTCACCTCGTCGTCACGGTCTCTGTATCTCGGCCTGACCGCAAGACCGTGCCCGGCGTTGTGCCAAGCACGACTCCATCGCTGATTGTCTCAATACCGTTGACGTAGACGCTCCGAATGCCAATCGGATCTGCGAGCAGACGCTTGCTCCCCCCCGGCAGATCATGAACAACTCGTGCTGGATATGCACCCACGGTCTCCGGATCGAATACGACGAGGTCTGCCCAGTAGTTTGGCATAATGCGACCCCGTTCGCGAAGTCCGAACAGCCGGGCTGGAACGTCAGTCATCAAGTTCACCGCCCGCTCCAAGGACACGAGTGAGCGCCCTCGGATGCAGTCGGCTAGGAAGCGTGTTGGATAGGCCGACCCACACAGGCGATCCAAGTGGGCCCCGGCATCTGATCCCCCCAAGAGGACGTCCGGTTCTTCCCACAGACTGCGCCTCAACGCCCAATCTTCGGCGCTGTCGGCCTTGGGCTGTGGCCAGAGGACTGTTTCCAATTCGTCGTTGACAACGATTTCAGCCAAACAGGTGAAAGGGTCCTGACGACGCTCGTTTGCGATATCTCCTACTAGCCGACCGCGCGCGTCCGCATTAGCTTCCGACAGCACGTCGCCACCGATCAGGTATCGCTCAAACTCGACAAGCTGGGAAAGAGTTTCCGAACCCTGTGCTCTGGCAAGCATCTGCGCCCGCACGCTGGGATCCATCAGACTCTGCATCTTCTGCTCCACTGGCACGTCCAGAATCTCTCTCCATCCCGGAAGCAGCCACAGCGCACAGAAGGTCAAGAAACTCATGTTGTTTTCCGAGAACACCGGCATGCTCAATGCAACTACTCGGCCACCAAGTTCTCGCGCACGATGCGACGGTTGAAGTTGATGTTGAGCCCGCGATGCCTCCTCCGCCTGCACGGAAAGAACGTTCCAGTTGAGCGAACGACCAGCCCTGGCGCTCATAGCAGCCAGAAGTTCGATTTCTGCCTCGCTGAACTCGCCAAGGCAACCTTCAACAATTGCCTCCAAGCACGTACCCTCATGTTGGCCCGTGACGGAGCACAGTGCCAAGACTTCATCCTCGCCGGCCAGACGACTCGGTACTGGCCGACCATCTGCATCGTTGTGGGTTGAGGAAAGACTGGTTGAAAATCCAAGCCCGCCTTGTTGAAGAGAACGACTCAACAAATCTTCCAACTCGAGAAGCTCTTCTGGCGTTGAAGAACGTTGGGAGGCATCGGCCCCCATGACATAACGACGAAGCGCACAATGTCCGACCAGAAAGCCCGCGTTGACCGCAATACGGCCATCAAGCGCGCCGAGGAACTCGCCGAAACTCTCCCAACCCCATCCCACCCCTTCCTCCAACGCAGCGAGAGGCATTCCTTCTACTTGAGCCATCATCCTGCGAGTGAAATCCGCGTCTTGACTCCTCAAAGGCGCCAGCGTGAACCCACAGTTACCACCGATCACGCTTGTGACTCCATGCCAACTAGATGGGGTGGCATACGGATCCCAGTGGAGTTGGGCGTCATAGTGGGTATGCGGATCAACGAATCCTGGGGCGATCATTAAACCCGACACGTCCTTCGTTTCACGTGCTCCAGCATCTGCCGACCCGATAACTGTCAATCTCCCATCGGTGATTCCGATGTCGGCGGAAACAACTGGGCCACCTGTCCCATCAATGACACTGCCACCACGGAGTACGAGATCGAACATCAAACGCTCCTTCTGTCTGTGAAGCCGACGGAAAACAAGTTCTTCATCAGCGTGAACTCCTCGGAAGGCCGAGCATCCGCTCGGCGACAATGTTGCGGTGCACTTCGGTCGTGCCCCCATAGGTAGCCGTACCTTGGGCGAAGCGATGGCAATACTCCAACCAGCCATTGCCCACGGACCCGTGCTCACCGCGTTCCAACAACCCGCGTGCCCCAACAAGATCTATGAGATCTGCCGCGTCTCGTATGAAGTATTCGGAGGAAATGATCCGTCCCATCGGCCCCGGAGCACATGACATTGCCTCCAAATCAAGGGCAACTCTGGCAAGCCTTCGACGAGTACTCGGATCATCGGCCGGACACCCACCGCCCGACTCCGGCTCGTGTGCCCACTCGATCGCCACCCGCAAGGCTTCAACGTTTGCACCGCCATACATCCCACCCCGTTGTTCTAATTTCGGGCGATCGCCGTCACCCATCCCGTGTTCCGCATTCAACGGGCCCATCAGAATCTCCCAACCCTTGTCAACCTCACCAAGTCGATATCTGTCATCAATCCGGTGGCTATCAAAAAATACCATGTTGGTGCGTTCACCGCCCAGCGTGTGCACGGCTTGGATCTCCACTCCGTCTAGCGGACAAAGGAACATCGTGATTCCCTTATGCTTCGCGGCATCGGGGTTAGTCCGAGTAACGAGGAACGCATACTGGCAATTCTGGGCCCCAGTCGTGAACATTTTCTGGCCATCGATTACCCACTCATCACCGTCACGAATCGCCCTGGTCTTGACGGCCGCAAGGTCGGAGCCCACATCGGGTTCCGTGTATCCGAGACAAAAGCAGATGTCACCTGAGGCAACCCCTGAAAAAACCTCTTCCTTGAGGTCGTCACCTCCACTCCGAACCACAGCGCTTAAGACCAGCGTCGTTGTACCTTTCGTGATAGTGGGGGCGTACCGCACTGCCAACTCTCTTTCGAGAATTGCAGCCTCTAAGGAACCTAAACCTGCACCTCCGTTCTCCTCTGGCCAAGTAGGCAGGATCCATCCGCGTTCCCCGAGTGCTTTGTGAAACGCCACGTTGTGCCCAGCCCCTGTCTCCCATTCCTCCTGATGGACCTCTTCGGTCAGATGCTCATCGAGGAAATCGAGCACTTCCCCGCAGAAGGCCCTCGTTGACTCATCGAGTTCGAGACGATCGAAGTTCATGCCGTGGCTCCCAACAATGCGCCGTTGTCGCGTATCGGACCGAGGACGAAATCTGCGATGGCATCCAATTCCGCCAGAGGATCACCCGCCATAAGTGTCCAACCCTTGGCCCTCCTGAAGAACAGCTGCTCATCTGCTTCTAAAGTGAATCCCACTCCTCCGAGCGTGTGGACCCCAACCGTCGCGCTACGAACCGCAGCTTCCTCAGCAAATAGATAGGCCATCGGAATTAGTTGGTGTTCACAAGCGGGATCATGGTCCGCCCACCATGCGGCTTTCCAGGTGATCCTTCTGGCCATCTCGAGATCCATGGCGACATCTACTAGTGGATGAGCGACGGCTTGAAACGAACCAATCGGCACCCCGAATGCGACCCGGTCCCGGGCATGGGCCAGAGCGATATCAAGGGCGCCCTTGGTCATGCCAACAAGTGCGCCTGCCATCAGAAGGCGCCACTCCCTTTTCGCTGCTGAAAAGAGCTCACGAGCCCTCGCTCCGGAGGCCAACACTACAGAACCAGTCTCCGGCCCCGCAATCTCCCACCATGCCATTGGAGTTCGGCCCTGATTCCGAGCGATCGCCAGCTCTGACTCGGAAAATGCCAGAACCAGGTGGTCATCAACCAGTGCCACGACCGCATCAGCAACCGCTCCCGCCTGGACGAGTTGAGGTTGTCCCGGTACCGCTGGATGATGAGCGAAGGTCAGCAGGCGCTCGCCGGCAATCGCCGACTCCAACCATTCTCCGGGCACATCAGCACCCCCAGCAGCTACCGCACGCGTTGCGACGATGCTCTCCGCAAGCGGAATTGGCGCAAGGGTCCGACCCCACTGCTCTGTCAGAATAACCAAATCGACCCAACCGGCACCGTCACCACCTTGAGCGGTCGGCACTGCCATGGCAATAACTCGAAGATCGCTCAACTTTGCCCAGAGACCGGAGTCGAAACCGGAAGGCTCGCATTCTCGAACCAGGCTGACGGGCGATTCACGTGAGAAGAACGCCGAAAAGGTATCGCGAACAGACTCTTGATCCGCTTCCAAAGAGAAGTCAGCCTGTCTGGGAGATTCTGTTGCGGTCATAGAGCCATCCACCCACAGAGACATAGCCGAAGAATCACCCCGGGGACACCTCCCGGGCGGCGACCAGCGCCGACCTATTCACCTTTGTTGCCTCGCTACGTGGGATTTCCGTAACGAGCTCAACAGATTTTGGCGTCTTGTAGCGGGCGAGACGGTCTCCCGCATAGTCGATGAGTTCGTCAGCAGAGAGCCCAATAACGTCCTTCTCGAGTTGCACTATGGCGTGAACCCGACGTCCCCACTCTGGATCGGAAAGGCCGATCACGACCACATCGGCAACCGACGGATGCTCACTCAGCGCAGCCTCAACTTCGGCCGGATAGACGTTGGCGCCACCCGTGACGATCATGTCGACCCGCCGATCAGCGATATATAAGTAACCGTCGCTGTCGAGCCATCCCAAATCCCCGACCGTGCTATAGCCGTCTTCTGTCACCGGAATCGGGGGTACGTCACCGACGTAAGTTGCCAAAATCCCGTGCTCTGACTTCATATAGATTTGGCCAATCTCTCCAGTCGGAAGTGCCTCTCCAGTTTCGCCGAGGATTCGCACATCAGTACCCATTGCCCCGCGACCGACTGTCAGCGGATGTTCAAGGTATTCATCACCGCGCGCGAAGGTCGCCCCTATGCCCTCGCTAGAACCGTAGCAAACAAAGAATTTTTCTGGCGATATTCGTTCAATCCATCGCTTGGCTAACCAATCCGGCAATGGAGCAGCACCATGCATCACCCAATCCAAACTCGAAAGGTCGCGTTTGCCAAAGTCCTCATGCCGGGCCAGGCGCTGGAGCATCACCGTTGTCGCCACCATGCCGGTCACGCCATGATCCTCAACGCCGCCAAGCAACAGGCCCGCATCAAAGCGCTCCAGTAGAAGCAGTCGATCACCCTCCAATAGATTTCCGAGCGCCATAAAGCCGTTGCTGTGGTACAGAGGCGCCGGGACAAGAACCATCTGCGGACCGAGTTTGCCGTATGCCTCGACCAAGCGATTTGAAGAGGCCCCAGGGACGTAAACACCAGGAACCAGACGCAGGATCACTTTGGGCGATCCAGTGGAACCCGAACTCATGACTCCCGATGCGTGGGGGGAAATTTCCGAGTGGTAGGGGTCGATGCGACACTCCGGTCCCAGTTGGAGGATCTGGTGCCCTTTCTCAACAACTTTCTTTGCGTCCAGTACTGCAAGCACACGGTCCAGTTCCCATTCGGGGAGATCCCACCGGATCGGGATGGGTACGGCTCCAATCTTCCACGCCGCAAGAGCCAGCAAGATGTGATCGGGTGAGTTACGAATCTTGATGCCGAGGCGATCGCCTACGCCTACTCCTTCACCGGTGAGTTTCCAAGCAAGTGCGTTGGACCTCTCCTCGAGGTGTCTCCAAGAGAAGTGTTCATTTGAACCATCAGAGGCAAGAAACACGAGTGCGTCTGCCTCGCCACATTCCTTAGCGAGGTTTGCGAGACGATCCCCGTAGGAGATCATTCCGTCTGGCAGATCCATGTTGCCCACTTTAAGCGACGTGAACTGGGTCACACCAAAACGGATCGGCTTGTCACGTCGATAAATCTCGCCTGATTAGTCAAGACAACCACCACATCCAACTCACGAAACTGTCCTCCGCGCGGTCCGACTATTGCCGTGTCTGACCGCGACCTATAAAGGAGACGTGACTACTCGTCTCCCAAGCCTTCCTGTTCGTGCATCCGAAACGCCTCTATACCGGCATCACCAAAGTAGCGAGCCACGATCATCCCCCGGGCGTCTGTCGTGCAGATGTAGGCGCGGACTCGAATGACCGACGACAGGCCGATGGGGGAAAGAACGTTCGCCGAAGCCGAGTTCGACCAGTTAAGTCCATTGAACCTCGGCCCACTTGTGGCCTGGCTGGCGGGCCCAGAATCACATGGGGTGACTGGTCGTGTCTTCAACGCCGTTGGCGGCCTAGTCGGAATCTCCGAAGGTTGGAGAGCTGGTCCGTCACAGCAGATCGAAGGACGCTGGGACGTCAAACAACTTGGTGAGGCTATTCCTCAGCTACTTGAACAGGCCCTCCCGGTTCCCGGGGTTTCTGGTCGCTCCGAAACCTGAGCGCCCAACAGAACCTGTTCAGTCAGTCCAGTCTCGGATCGCCAGGGAG
>Ga0302119_10000739_pt1 | contig 14756 bp, 10 predicted proteins | sample AG5_Tmax_MG_FD_203114 | JGI IMG/M metagenome (GOLD analysis project Ga0302119, IMG submission 203114) | Marine microbial communities from Western Arctic Ocean, Canada - AG5_Tmax | ecosystem: Environmental > Aquatic > Marine > Oceanic | place: Canada: Western Arctic Ocean | collected 2017-10-01 | reverse complement strand
TACGGTTGATGTATATAATCTACAAGGGCAATTGGTCAAAGAGATTGCTTGGAAAAACGACCAGTCCAGGATCCGAATAAATGCAAGTGACCTAAAGGCAGGTGCGTATTGTATACAGATTAGATCAAAGGCTATATTCTACAACCCTCTAATGAGAGTATTCAAGCTCTAACTCCAAATTTCTCTAACACTTTAGTCAATTTGGTTTGGTCTATTGTATCCCTTTACCAAATACTTATCAACCTTGTGAGTGTAAAAGTTTTTTCCTGATTAATATCAACGAATAGTATTTATTGCTATCATTGTATCAAGTAAACACAATTATTAATCTCCGAAGGACTCCTTCGGATAAAAATCTATATCATGGCTCAAGGAAGATGCATGAAGTGCAAAGAACAAGTTGAAATTCAGAATGGTGCGGAAGTCGTAATGAAGAATGGAATGAAAGCGATGAAAGGCGAGTGCGGCTCTTGCGGCACTAAAGTATTCCGAATTTTAGGAAAAGCATAGTACCCACATGATGCATTTATTCAGGCCTATACCAGGTCTGAAAATGCGTCATAGATGTGGCTGTATTGGAATTGATAGCATTAGGCGTGATGACGTTGGGGAATTAAGCTCCTGCTTTAAGGCATTAGTTTAATCTCCGCATCTATCATAGCTGTACCAATTCTCAATAGTCATTCTGGAAGGGGTAATCCAAGATTAGTACTCCTGGATTTCCTCAACAATAACACAACAGCACCTTTTCCACAGGGGAAAGGTGCTGTTGTGTTATTAACTCCAGTACCAATGATTATTGTCGGCAATAAAGGTCATAAATCAACCTTGCCAAATACGGGCCTCCCATTTCTATTCCTTGCAGTACCGGTCATGGAGATCCAGCACTTCATTCCCATATTTCTCAGTAAAGCCAAATTTGAGTGCTTTCTTTATGTCCTTACAAGCAGAAACAAAGCTCTTATCCTCTATATTAACCAGTGCCCGATTACGATAAGCATATGAATTGTCCGGTTTAGTGCTTAGGGAGCGGTCTATATCCGCCAAGGCACCTTGTAAATCCCCACTTTTGTATTTGGCATACCCTCTATTATTATAGGCGAATCCGTTGAAGGGGTCCTGCTTGACCAAATAATCATATAAGACTATTGCGCCTGAGTAATCCCCATCTTCAACCTTTAAGAATCCAAGATTGTTAACCGCGTCGTATGCCCCGCTGTCCAATTCAACCACCTTTGAAAAATCTGCTATGGCACCATCTCTGTCCCCAAGTTCCTTATGAGCCTTACCCCTAAAGAAATAAGCATCAGCATGCGAAGGGTTGAGATCAAGAATCCTAACATAATTCTTCATGGCTCCCTCCCAGTCCTTATACCTGGCCAATGTTTGGCCTCTTTTCAAATACGCATCCTCATAAGCGGTATCTAACTCAATTGCTTTAGTTAAATCATCAATGGCATTGTTATATATCTTCAACTTCAAATAGGAGGAACCCCTTAAATACCAGGCCTCCGCAATTGTATCTGAAAGCTCAATACACTTAGAGAATAACTTTACAGCTTGCGTATAATCCTTAAAAGAATAATAGGCATTAGCCAGATCGAAATAGGCAAGAGGACTTTTCTTATCAAACTTCACAACCTTTCTATAATCGGCTATTGTCGAATACACAATATTTAGCCGTAAATTAAGATCACCCCTTACCTTATACAGCATAGGGTTCTTCTTATCATACTTGATCGACCTTGTAAAATCTTCTCTGGCTTCAAAAAACTCAAGCAGCCCAATATTTGCCTCCCCCCTAAGCCGGTAACACTCCGAACACTTCTTGTCCAAATCAATTGCAGCACTATACAGTGTTACACTCTCCACATAGCTACCCAAGGCATACTTTGTCAATCCTTCATGAATTAAATTTTCAGTTGCTTTTTGAGACCAGCACAACGTACTGGCAAATAAGTGTACTAAGACACCCCCCAGAGCCCGCAATAATCCAATATCCATGCGTATAGATGACATAGCACAAATAAACCCATTTTCGTTCAATATTGCTATTATCATCTGCCCACGACAATTCAGCCAAAGACAGATCACAATCCTATACCACTGATTGCCTTAATGTTAACAGCGTAACCGACCTTATACCAATACCACTTGGATGATATTTTATTTGTATATACATTTATTGTCCTTACATTTATAACTATGAAAGACGCCACAAAGAACCATCCAACACCCTTTCACAAGGCAGGATTCAGCATCATGCTCACAGCCAACCTACTCGCTGAGCGAGTTAATGCAATCCTGAAACCATATGGGATATCTGAGCAGCAATACAACGTACTAAAGGTATTGGAAGCACATCAGGACAATCCAATAAATCTCTATTCCATACAAGAGAGAATGATCTGTAGGATGAGCAACACTACGCGATTAGTGGAAAAACTTAAACAAAAAGGCCTGGCGGAACGCGTGACTTGTGAAGACAACAGACGAATGGTAGAAATAAGCATCACCATTGAAGGCATTGAGCTTCTGAAATACCTCGCACCTATAATGAAGGCACATATCACCAGCACATTTAAGCAACTGAATACAAAAGACGCCAAGCATCTAACCACTTTGCTAGAGAAAATTGGTTAGCATTGACTGTTATTTTTATTTGTAGTCACGTTTGTTGTATGTACATCTATATATGACTAATTAACCGTTATCAGAAGACCAGACACGCTATAAATTCCACTATGCAGTAATTATTTTGCACCAAAAAAACGGCACAACATGTAAGCACAGAATTGCTCAACTCCTCAAGAAGCGTCTGTTGAAGAAATTCTTTCACCTTCCTTTTCAGAGAAGTGATACAGGAAGATAAACAAAGCAGATGCAGCACTTAGCAAATGCCAAAGGGAATGCAGCTGCCAGAAACTGTACGGCTCACAGACAATATGCTTAATATCCAGCACCCACAGAAAATAAGCCGTTCCAAAGCTAAGGATCGACCATAGTAGGTATCTGGATTTGACCTGTGCATTGAGCTTCCACTGCGCATAGAATATCGAGATAACCATTAACAGTACGCATATCGCAAAGAGGTACCGTCTTGCCTCAGGCACTGTGAACAAGGCAAGTCCCAGCAAGGAATTCAAGGCAAAATAAGACAAATAAACCCTGACAGGCCTTAAATCATAAAGTCGATCCAGGTTGTAAATGAGGAAAAACGTTATTAAAAAATACATACCCATCACATCAAACCATTGACTGATAAATGTAAAGGACGCGTGATAGAAAAAACTCCCAATACCGGTAAGCAAACACCCAAAAGCAAATAACCACGAGAGTGAGGGGAAATCAATAAGTCGATTGCTCTCATTTCCCCGATACCTGGCAACCAGGATGATAATCAGGAAGGCCACTGCTATAAATCCCAAATTAGACCAGGTATTGGATGGTTGTCGAATCCACTCTCCATAACGCAACGCCTCACAAAAGCAGTCATCTGGCATGCAGGTAGCTTGCCTCATTCCGAAATATGGGTCATCTGGAGAAACTTTCATTTGCTCTTCATCTAATATCGGCCAACTGCCAGCATAACCAATGTGCAATCCTCAACCGTATGAATATGATTATCTCGCAATTTATTGCCAAGCTCTTTGTTCTCTGCACCAGGATTGAAAATCACCCGGTTGGGTTTGAGCTCCAAAAGATAGTCATACCACTCAACCTGATTGTCGCTATTTAGATATATTGTAACAGTATCGATAGCTTCTAAATTGGGTTTGCGCTTAATAATATCAATTCCAGCAATTGTCCCATCCCGTATCCCAAGGGGAAATACCTCATGGCCCTTTTCCACCAACGCGTGAACAGCCTTAAAGGCATACCTGGATGGAAAAGCCACAGCACCAAGCACAACCGTCCTTTTCCCAACCATCATGTAAACCTCTTGTCTATTATCCAGTACAAACGCTCAATAATATAGGAAAAAAACATCCATGCCAGAGTAAAATCCAGGCGGATAAAGCCCATAACGTGCCATCCGGTGGTGTATTCCCAGGGACATTTGCCAGTTATCTGCTCCAACAAAAAACCAGTAATGAACTCCACAGAGAAGATGAGAGCTGTATAAATGAGCAATCTCAATATAACGTGTAAGGACCCCACTTTCTCAAATACAAAGCCTGCCAAAATGGGAATTAGGGCGTAGATTGGGAACATCCACACATATGTTTTTCCTGTCAGTGACCATATAGGCTCTCCATAAATACCAGTCCCGTTGAGTGCATGCGTTAATGCCACAAAAAATATCTCGGACGTCATTCCAAAGCACCCGAAAAACAGGATCACAAACAATTTCTTACTCATAACCCCAAGTTAGTACAATTATGCATTCCATGTAAATACTCTAGTCCGGACTTAGAAATAAGATATCCAGTGCGAACGCTTATTCAGCTCTTAAATAAAAAAGCCAAAAGGCTAGAACATGGGCATTTTTTAGGAGACAGCAAATCAAATATTCCTGACTGCCCTTAAAACACAACTCACTCCAAATCTATTCTCTCAACGCCCTCAAATTGAAGGATAAAATCCGCGCCGTAAACACCGGCAGGTGTGCCAAATCCGACCTTATAATTCCCATCTAATACCTGCCTTACTATTTCCAATGCACATAGGCATGTTAAGGTATATCCTTCGGGTGTAAGTAGTTTACTGCTCTTAACCGCTCCTGAAGCGTTCTTTACTTCTCCCACTATCACCGAAAAACCTTTCGACCTGGCTATGTCATCTGGCCCCTTAACCGCCTTCCCAATCCCCCTTTTAATCAATCGCTGCAACCAAGGTTTTGCCAACATCCGCTTAAGTCCCTTACCCATACCTGCCACCAACTTTAATGCAGGGGTGGATCTAAAGAAAACAGTAGTATTTGGAATACCGGTAGTGTGATATGCAGTGGATACGTCCCCCCAGCCAATGGCTACAGTATCCCTATCACCTCGACCAAAATCAGCACTGCTATGTAGTGCTTCATGAATCTCAACAATCTTCCCTTCTCTTCTCAAAACTGTACCATAACCAATTCCTTCAACAACGGTTTTCGCTGTTCCAGGAGACATGCCACCCCCTGCCGATATACTTAAGGTCAAATGACTGGCATCTGGCATACGATCCTTTAAATATGCACACAGGCAGTCAGTGGGGACCACATCAAAACCTACTCCAGACATAACCATTATTCCCCTGATCTTGGCTTCAGCATCCAGGCGGTAGTGCCGTTCGAAAACCTCAATTTCACCTGTAATATCCAAATAATGTGTTCCTGTTTTCAAGCATGCCTGTACCATTGGGCTCGCTGTAGCCGAAAAGGGACCGGCAATGTGCAATACAACTGCCACCTCATGCAACAACGCCTCCAACCCCCGGGCATCATCAAGAGACACAGCGTGATATTCCAAATTAAGTGGTGCTGCAAGGCTTTTGAGTTTGGCTTCATTCCTACCTGAAAGAATCGGGCGCAACCCCGCCTCTGCAGCCATCCTGACAGCTAATGTGCCTGTATAGCCACTAGCTCCATAGATTAAGGGTTTATTCTTTAACATCATGAGTAGCTTAAACTTAATGAAAGAGGTAATTTATATCAGCGGAGATCAAAAATATGAAAATTTGAATACGATACACTTAATAGTTTATAACACGCCAATGGCTCAATACTACCACCATTATATATAGATTAAAATACATTCAGAACCCAGGCAGCCAAAACTCACTAAAAAAATAGATAGATTTTGTAGTATTGTTGCTTCGAGACACAGTTATGTCCTAATATGAAGTTACAGACCCTCGCACTAATTCTCTTCTATCTCTCTACACCTATCGTATGGGCGAATGCCCAGCTATACAACTTTGAAACGTACTCGGTAAATGAAGGACTGCCACAATCACAGGTGAATACCATCTATGAGGATAGCCGTGGTTATCTCTGGTTCGGTACGGCTGGCGGTGGTGTGTGCCAGTTTGATGGAATAAACTTTACTCAATTTGACGAGAAACAAGGATTATGTGGCCCAATAGTTACTGCAGTTGTCGAAGATAATTCCGGCAACTTGTGGATCGGCGCTACCTGGGGAGGAATCTCTCGGTTCAATGGAAAAAAGTTTCAAAATTACACACGCAAGAATGGCCTTATATCTACTTCCACAACGGCTATACTAAAAGACAGAAACGGAAATATATTTGTGGGGTCCAATACTGGAATCACAATTATTGACAACAACCATGAGTTTAGTCACCTGAGTAAGCTCCAAGGCATGAGCTCTGGGAACGTAACCTGCCTGTCTGAAGCAGAGGACGGAGGGATTTGGATAGGCACAGATGCAGGGATCAATATATATAAAGATGGGCAGGTAAGCACCCTCGGCAGTGCTGATGGCCTGCCTTACGACAAGGTTACGTGCATTGCCCAAGACACCCTGGGAAACATGTGGATAGGCTTTGAACGCAAGGGCGTCGTGATTTTGACCGCAATCTCAATGCAAAGCGGAGAGTATGATTTTGAGCAATTTGGTGTAGCTGAGGGCATTGACAAAATCACAGTAACCACCATTTTACAGGATAGCAGAGGCTTGATATGGATAGGAACAAATGGCCGAGGGATATTCAAGTACCGAAACGGAAAATTAACGAACTACAGATACAAGAATGGATTAGCGAGTGAGGTGGTGTTGTCAATTGTGGAAGACCGCACTGGAAACATTTGGTTTGGGACAAATGGAGCTGGAGTAATCAAACTCAGCGAAGAAATGTTCACCTATTACTACAATGTCCCCGGCCTGAACGATCGAGATATTTTTGCCATATGTGAAGATGTTGACAAGAATATCTGGGTTGGGACCTCAACCAATGGCGTATATCGTTATACAGCTAAGAGCGGTGGAAACCATGAAATAAAACACTTTAGCACAGATAATGGGTTGTCAGGGTCTAATGTCCGTGCCATAATTAAAGATCGGAAGGACAATTTATGGTTCGCCACAGAGAATGGAGCCTGTAAATTTGACGGGTCAACTTTTAGCACCTTGTCGACCAAGAACGGATTGACCAATAATCCGGTCAAGTCACTAATGGAGGATAAAGAAGGCAACATCTGGCTCGGCACATATGGTAATGGGGCCATCAAATACGATGGGGAGACCTTCACAAATTACACTACAGAAGATGGACTTAGCCATGATTACATTCATTCAATGCTTGCTGACTCAAAGGGGAATTTATGGTTTGGCACAGGGGCAGGGGTAAATATGTACGATGGCAAAACCTTCACCTCGTATGGTCTTGACGAAGAATTCTGCAACACCTATATAGGCTCTATTGCAGAGGACCATGCAGGCAACATCTATTTTGGTACCGATCGTTGTATAATGCGCTACAATGGAAGAAAGTTTGAAAGTCTTACCGATGAGGACGGGCTACTATCCAATACTGTATATCTGCTAATTAGTGATGAAGATGGTAATATTTGGGCGGGTACCAACAAAGGCGTTGACAAGTTGTTTATCGATAAAGAAGGTCAAATTGAGTGGGTCAAAAACTATGACAAAGAACAAGGGTTCACGGGGATTGAATGCAATTCCAGGGCGGTATGCAAGGATAGCAGAGGAAGGCTCTGGTTCGGCACTGTCAAGGGTGTTATCGAATACAACCCAGAAGAGGATTTTGGCAACTTTGTTGAACCAATTACCAGTATTACCGGTATCAAACTGTTCCTGGAGGACAGAGACCTGTTAAAGTACAGCCAGGGTTCATATTTCTGGCATAAACTTCCCAAAGAATTATATCTCCCTCATAACCAAAATCATCTAACATTCCATTTCATTGGTATTGACCTAAAAACACCTGAAAAGATTCAATACCAATATATTCTGGATGGTTTTGATGAAGACTGGTCACCGAGCACATTTAAGAATGAGGCAACATACTCCAACATACCACCTGGCGAATACGTCTTTAAGGTTAAAGCAGTTAACAATGATGGCATATGGACCGAACACGAGACATCATTCGCATTTGAAGTGGGTTTGCCGTATTGGCGTGAGTGGTGGTTTTACCTCATTACATTAAGTGCTCTGGCACTTGGCATTTACGCAGTGGTCCATTACCGAACGAAAAAGTTACTGGAGCTGAGACTGAAGCTTGAGGAACTTGTTGCTATTCGCACAGAAGAGATCACAAAGCAAAAAGACGATAAAGAAATCCTAGTCAAAGAGATACACCACCGTGTTAAGAATAACCTTCAGGTGATAAATAGTTTACTCAGCATCCAGTCAAGCTATATTACTGATGAGGATGCCCTTAGCATTTTCCGGAAAACTCAGGACCGAATCAAGTCCATGTCATTGATTCACGAGAAGATGTATCAGTCAAATGATCTGGCCCACATCAATATTACTGAGTACCTAAACCTCCTCGCCGCTAACTTAATCAGCTCCTATACCATTGACAAACACATTTCATTGGACATACAAGCATCTGTTAAAAAACTGTCCATTGACACCTTAATACCCATGGGCCTCATCGTAAATGAACTCATGACCAACTCCATCAAATATGCATTCAAAGGCAAAAAGGCTGGAAAAATCTCTGTGTTTCTCGGAACGACTGAGGACCGTCGGTACAAGCTGATCATAAGTGACAATGGCTCGGGAATGAAAACAGGAGTTCCAGATGGTAAATCTGAAACTATGGGAATGGAGCTAATTAAAACCCTGGTAGAGAAAATTAATGGCACCATAGAACTACGGTCTCAAAAAGGCACCTCGTTCTTGATCCTGTTTCTGGGGCATCAAAAAGACAGAATAATTTGAATATTAGGTGCGGGTATATGATAATTTGGCACTAACTTTAGAGTATAGTATTCAAGTATGAGCAGCCGTAAACCCTTAGCTGAAAGGCTTAGGCCAACATCACTATCCGATTTTATTGCACAAGAGCACCTTGTTGGCAAAGACGCCGTTTTAGGCAAAGCAATTCAATCTGGCGAAATGCCCTCTTTAATTCTCTGGGGGCCTCCTGGGGTTGGCAAGACTACTCTGGCTACTATTATAGCAAATAGCCTGGACCGCCCTTTTTATTCATTGAGTGCAATAAACTCTGGAGTCAAAGATATAAGGGAAGTAATTGACCGCGCAAGGAAGCAAAGAGGAGAGCTAAGTTTTGAAGGCACTGACCCCATATTGTTCATTGATGAGATACACCGCTTCAGCAAATCACAACAAGACTCACTGCTCGGGGCAGTGGAGCAAGGCATCATTACCCTGATTGGTGCTACAACAGAAAATCCTTCTTTCGAAGTGATCTCGCCACTTCTTTCGAGGTGTCAGGTGTATGTCCTGAATCCATTAACAAAACCAGACCTCTTGAAGTTGCTCGATAAGGCCGCTAAAACCGATACGCTGCTCAAAAACAAGAAGATAGTCATTAAGGAAACAGAGGCCCTGCTCAGATTATCAGGGGGTGATGCGCGAAAACTACTCAACATATTTGAACTGGTGGTGAACTCCGCAAAGGGCAAAGCGATCACCAATAACCTCGTGATGGAAAACGCCCAACAGAACATAGCCCTATACGACAAAGGTGGAGAACAGCATTACGACATAATCTCTGCCTTTATCAAGTCTATGAGAGGCAGCGACCCCAATGCCGCCGTGTATTGGCTGGCCCGTATGATCCAGGGCGGAGAGGACCCCAAATTCATTGCCCGAAGAATGTTGGTTCTGGCCTCTGAGGATATAGGAAATGCCAATCCAACTGCTTTGGTTATAGCCAATAACTGCTTCCAGGCAGTCACCGTTATCGGTTATCCAGAATGCGCGCTAACACTTTCTCAAACCGCCATCTACCTGGCCAGTTCACCAAAGAGCAATGCTTCCTATAAAGCCATTCAAGACGCCAAGGCCGTGGTCGCTGAGAAAGGCGCATTGAGTGTGCCTCTTCATCTACGGAATGCTCCTACAAACTTGATGGAAGAATTAGACTATGGAAAAGACTATCAATACTCCCACGATTATGATAGCAATTTTTCAGAACAGGAATTTCTGCCGGATGACTTATCTGGGACAAACTTCTATGATCCTTCTGACAATAATAGAGAAAATGATCTGCGTGCTCATTTAAGGGCATTATGGGGAGCAAAATATGGATACTGAATGTAGCGGATGGAATAAGTGGGTTATCTATTGCGTTCTTTGTTAACAAGGCACGCATTTTCAGCCTTGCCGCCTGGTAACCAAACTGATTAAAGATACTTCCAGGAAGGTGTCTCCATTCGGTCCAAATAATTCCAGAAGCCCTTCTTATTCTCACATTGTACTGAATCACCTATCTTTGTTCTGATACCTTCTACCACCAATTATGCACAGGATCCTTCGTATAACGATATCTCTTGCCCTGATTATCACTCTGGGTCCCTCATGTCGGAAAAACGACACGGGACCGTCTTGGGATGTAGATGTACTTGCTCCCCTGTTAAGAGCTGAATTGTCCCTACAGAACATTATTGCTGACTCCCTGATCTCAGTAGATCCTGACAGCGCACTTACAATTGCATATAATGGAACTGTATACAGGTTTAACCTGGACACATTGATTAATATCCCTGATGAAAGCATACAGCAGACATTTATATCACCCCTGGCATCTGCCTACCTCCAGCCGGGAGCGCCGATTCCATTTTTTGGAGCACAGCAAGAGACTAAATACAACTTGAACGGGGTTGAACTTAAACGGGTCAAAATTCGTTCCGGGTGGATCACTTTAGAGCTCAGCAACTCTATACAAGAAATTGTAGATATCAGCTATCTAATGCCAAATGCCACAAAGTCAGGTGCACCATTCTCGTTTACCGAATCAATACCAGCGGGGACGCAGACACTTCAGTCCACCATTACAAGAAGCTATGACTTGAGTGGCTATGCTATTGACATGCGCGGTGTCAACCTGAATGATTTTAATACGATGGTAGCTCAGTTCACCGCTAATATCAGTACAAGCGCAACTGACTCTATAATGATAAACCAGGGAGATAAATTTGACATGAAGTACACCTTTACTGATATCAAAACAGAATATGCGGTTGGTTACTTCGGGTCATACTCAATCTCCAATGCTTACACTGAGCCCGTTGACCTCTTCAAGAACATCCCCATTGGCTATCTAAACATTGACTCCTTCAGTATGAATATGAAGATTGAAAACGGATTTGGTATTGATGCCCAACTCAGAATAGACACCTTGCAAGCAATCAACACTACTACGGGTGGATCAACAGCAATGAACCATCCCCTCATAGGAAGCGCCATAAACCTTACAAGGGCCGTAGACCTCGCCTCCCCAGGATATCCATTCACCTATACAGAATACAATATCTCCTTGAACAACAATAACTCAAATATAAATGCCCTGGTGACAACATTGCCTGATCTATTTCGGTATGCATTCGCAATGGATATTAATCCTTTTGGCAACAACTCGTCCGGTAACGACTTCCTCTACCACAATTCAGACATTAAGATCAGCATAGATCTCGATGTTCCCGTTCGATTTGAAGCGAATGGCCTCACCATGATGGATACCGTATCTTTTGACCTGGGAAAAGACCCCGGCGAACCACATGAAACGACCATTACAGACGGCTTCTTCTACATATATGTCAACAATGGATTTCCTTTTGATGCCAAACTACAAATCTATCTCTACGACGAAAGTTTTGCCATTATGGATTCCTTATTGTTTACCCCAAATAACATTATCAAGGCTGCCCCGGTGGATCTGAGCAACAAGGTGGTCGCCAATAGGGAAACCAGGCTGGACATACCTGTTGATATCCAGAAGATGATTCTGTTCGAACAAGCCAGCAAAGCAATTGTGAAAGTTGCTTTTACCACTAAACCTAACAGCCAGATCATGACCATCTATGAGTATTATCAGCTAGACCTCAAACTGGTGGGTGACTTCACATACCGGGCAAGCGTAAACTAACTCAATGAAGGAGCTTTTCTATATCTCACTATTAGTTTGCTATTGCACTTTTGCTCATGGCCAGCCGAGGTTGGGCATAGCTGATTTCGCAGTGGACACCGCCAATTTCGGTATTGGGTTATACGGTGAATACTCCCTTGGATCTACGGTCCTAACTAACCGTATGTATATGGATTTTTATCAAGGACGTTACCTGGAAGCTGAAGTACTGGACAAAGCTTCAAAGAGACTGGTGCAGTTTAATAAGGCCGGAGGAGACATCAAATACGGACTTTACTTTTCTCAGAATCTGAATAAGGTAATAAAGAAAAAGGGACTTAGCTACTTTGTAAATGTAGCAGACAGAGTCCATTGGGACCTCTTATTTACAGATGACCTGTTCAAGGCCGTATTCTATGGAAACAAAATGTTTGAAGGAGATACCGCCGAAATGGGAACTTTTGAAGGCAATTTTCAACGGTATCAACAATTCCAGCTAGGCCTGATAAAAACAAACGAAAATAAGTCCGCTATTGGCATGGGCCTATCATTTCTTAAAGGTCAACAGTTCTACCAGCTCGATATTACAAGGGCCAACCTTTACACCAGCATGCTGGGGATGGAGAACAACCTTGACCTGGAATATAGGACAGTGGAATCTGACCCCGACAATACAGACATGAACGATATGAGTGGATGGGGAGCCTCTGTAGATGCTTTTTATCAGTTGCCATACTATATGTTACAAAACACGCCAGAGCATGAAAGTGATTGGAAAGGATACCTCAGAATTGAGGCCCGGGATCTCGGGCTTATCGTATGGAATGACCGCACAAGGGTAAGAGTAAAGGATTCTGTTTATCACAATGAAGGGATCTTGATACCTACCGGACTGGCGCTTTCACCAACCTGGGAAGAGGAGCAAAGAGACTCCTTGAAGCAACTATTACAGCCAGAGACTTACACAGGGTCGTTGACGAGCATCTTGCCAGCTACTTTCCACCTCCGCATGTACCAGGCCAATTCATCCGGATTGTTTGTTTCCATGGGCACAGTACTTAGAACATTCGCAAACTATTCACCTATGATCTATCTAGGAGGAGGCAAAACTTTCTCTTATAAGTTAAGTATTGGGGGCACCATGGAATTTGGGGGGTATGGCCGTTTCAACCTGGGTGTTGAAGCTAAAACACGTATAAAAGGTTATGAACTGGTTCTGGGGTCAAGAAGTTTAGGAGGCATATTGTTCCCTGAGACCGGAGGAGGCAATAGTGCCTTTATAAGTATAACAAAGAACTTTTGAGAACATTTGTTGTCACATCTTTACTCGCAATGCTAATTGCCCAAATTGCAAGTAGTACTGATACCACCTTCATCCATACCTATGGTGGTCTCAGATATGAAGAGGGAACATCTGTTGTCACCACCTTTGATGGAGGGTACATGATGGTTGGATCTACAGGAAGTTTTGGATTAGGAAATTCCGATATCTACGCTGTTAAAGTTGACTCTAATGGAACGTACGAGTGGTCAAAGTCGTTCGGCGGCCCAAATTCCGATATAGGCATGAGTGTAAAACAAACGGTGGACTCAGGGTATATAATCACGGGTTATACCAATAGTTTGGGTGCTGGTGGTTACGATGTTTATGTGATAAAGACTGATAGTATAGGTGACTCACTCTGGACCAGAACTTTTGGTGGAGGTGACTGGGACTTAGGATACGATGTGGTGCAAACAATGGATGGAGGATACGCTATCGCAGGAGAAACCTACAGCTACGGATCAGGATATAACGACATGTATCTGATAAGGCTGGACCCTATGGGAGACTCTCTTTGGACCCGAACGTATGGGGGCAATCAGACAGATTATGCCAGAACACTTACAGAAACAGCTGATACCGGATTTATTGTTGCTGGAGCGACCTACACATTCGACCTAGATAGTGGCGACGCCTTTGTTCTGAAAACGAATAGTGTAGGTGATACTGTCTGGACAGCCAGCTACGGCGGCACAGGTACTGACTTAGTGAACGATGTTATTGAGACCATTGACATGGGATACGCCTGTCTCGGAACTACCAACAGCTACAACGCAAAGAATGAAGATATGTACCTGTTTAGAATAGACCAGTTTGGTGTAATGTCATGGTTCACGGCGATTGGTTCACTGGAAGGAAATGAACAGGGAAGCTCCTTGGTAGAGCTGAGGTATAAGAGATATGCAACCCTGGGTTACAGTGACTTTTTGGGTGGAGATGGGGATAAGATATATATGGCTATTACAAACGAGATAGGCGGATTCGTATTAGGGCGTTCATACGGCTTCAACGAAGATGAAAGGGGATTTTCTATAGCAAAGCGACAAAATGGCGGCCTGGCAATATTTGGAACCACCAGCAGTATCGGGGTAGGATTAACAGATATGCTTTTGATCACTACAGATTCTGTGGGCAAAGACTATAATGACACTTCCTTCACCCCTTTGGTGTATGCGACGTACCTGGATGTCTCAATACCAGAAGCACCAGTAAATGTAGTGTCTCTCGAACACCCAAACAGAACCGTGTCATTATATCCGAACCCTGCGCACCTGGAAAGCAATATTAATATTGAGGGGGAGGCAATGCTCAATAAAATCACGCAGTTTCAGTTATATGATGTTACTGGCAGAAAGATCAAAAGATTTGACCTGAACCAACCGTTCCCCCGTACAATGAACATGTCAAGTTTGCAAGCAGGAATTTA
>Ga0302119_10000737_pt1 | contig 14768 bp, 16 predicted proteins | sample AG5_Tmax_MG_FD_203114 | JGI IMG/M metagenome (GOLD analysis project Ga0302119, IMG submission 203114) | Marine microbial communities from Western Arctic Ocean, Canada - AG5_Tmax | ecosystem: Environmental > Aquatic > Marine > Oceanic | place: Canada: Western Arctic Ocean | collected 2017-10-01 | reverse complement strand
TTTACAGGCTCTGCAGGGCAATCTTTTGGGGCATTTCTGGCCCAAGGTATCACTCTTGAAGTCGAAGGTGATGCGAACGACTACGTTGGCAAAGGGCTTTCAGGTGGGCGCGTAATCGTTTACCCACCAAAAAATTCGACCTTTGTTGCTCAAAATGAGATTATCGCTGGCAACGTTTGTGGCTACGGTGCAACGGGTGGCGAGATGTACTTATCAGGTCGCGTAGCTGAGCGTTTCTGTGTTCGTAATTCAGGCGTTGTTGCAGTGGTAGAAGGTATTGGTGATCACGGTTGTGAATACATGACGGGCGGGCGAGCTGTTATCTTGGGTGAAGTGGGTCGTAATTTTGGCGCAGGCATGAGTGGTGGCATCGCTTATGTTTACGATAAAAAATCAACACTTCAAAGTCGCTCAAACCCTACGATGATTGATTTTGACTTTATGGATGATGAATCACAAAAGGAACTATTTGAATTGCTTACCAGCCATCTAAACTATACCGGATCAGCAATTGCAAAACACATCTTGGATAACTGGAACGCCGAACTGTTACACTTTGTGAAGGTGATGCCAAAAGCGCTTAAAGAAGTTTTAGAAGCACAAGACAGACTTAAACAAGCCAGCTAAACCTAAATCGGAATGGTGTCGATAATATCGGCACCACTGTCCAAAAAGGTATCTACAGGGGCGCCAACAAGAGGCACCACTGAAATGACTGAGCCCGTCACGCGCATTGGCACAGTGATCAGCTTGGTCAACACGCACCCAGACAGATAAAAAGCTACAAAAACCAAAACAATCAACTTTTTCATTATTTCCTCTCAAGAATTATAAAATGATAATGATGAGGGTTTTTTTCATCAGGCAAGTGTGATTCACGGCTGATTTCTCGCCAATCATTAGCGTCATAATTTGGGAAATAAGTATCTCCTTCGAACACGCCTTCGATATGAGTGATATAGAGCCTACCCACCCTCGCTAGAACTTGTTGACATAAATTGGCACCGCCAATCACCAACACCTCTTTTTCCTCTTTAGCTGAGTCCAGTGCATCATCGATGCTATTGAACACCTCGCAGCCTTCAATGCTGACATCAACATTTCTGGTAATGACGATATTACGACGGTTGGGCAGTGGTCGACCAATAGAATCGTAAGTTTTTCTACCCATGACAATCGAATGGCCAGTGGTAACTTTTTTGAAAAACGCAAGATCCGCAGGAAGATGCCAAGGAAGGCCATTGTCTTTGCCAATCAAGTGATTATTATCCATTGCAACGATAATAGATAAGCGCATAAGGCCTTGTCTGAATAAAGTAAAATATTAGATTATTTTACAATTTTTCAACTTATCGTGTCACTCATTCTCGCCTCATCATCGCCCTTTAGAAAAGCTATCTTAGAGCAATTAACTGTCGACTTCTCAACTGTCTCTCCAGATATTGATGAATCTCGCCAAGCGGGGGAAGCGCCCCATCAGTTGGTCTACCGATTGTCAAGAGAAAAGGCCTATGAAGTAGGAAAAACTCACAGTGGTTTAATAATTGCCTCAGATCAAGTAGCCACTCTGGCTAGTGGCAATGGCGTGAATGATGAAATATTAACCAAACCACACACGCGTGAAAATGCCATTAAGCAGCTTCAAATGAGCTCTGGAAATACAGTCACTTTTCTCACCAGTCTCGCGCTTCTTAATACCAAAACCAGTGCACTACAAAACCATGTTGAGATTTTTAAAGTGGTTTTTAGAACTCTCACTGATTTAGAAATCAATAATTATCTTGACAAAGAAGACACACTGAAATGTGCGGGCAGCTTTAAATCCGAAGGCTTGGGCGTTGCCCTTTTTGAACGGATGGAGGGCGACGACCCAAACAGTTTAATCGGCTTACCGGCGATTCATTTGATCAAGATGTTAGCCAAGGAAGGCGTCTATATACTATGAAGGTGCTTTATCCTGACGATTGCAATGCATTTGCATCAGGTTTAACGTTTCACTGGGGCTCACTTTACGGTAGCGCTGAAGCCTTAGCACTGATAGAATTCACCCAGATGCATAACTGTGTTATGCTTTATATCGCTCGAGACATTAGTCATTACGAGCAGATTCAAAAAGCACTTAATTTCTACAACACATCCTTAACGATTCTCGCATTTTCAAACTGGGAAGTCCTGGCTTACGACCATTTTTCACCGCATCCAGATATTGTTTCTTCGCGGCTAAAAACTCTCTCTCAGTTGCCAAACCTTAAAAGCGGTATTGTTATTACCACGCTTGAATCCCTCTCACAAAGACTCTGCCCAACTAACTACATTGAAAAATACTCACTAAGTTTGATACGTGGTGGCAAGCTAAACATCGATGGCTTTGTCGAAAAGCTTGTCAAAATTGGCTATCGACGCGCCTCTAGCGTGATGGAGCAAGGTGAATTTTGCATTAAAGGTGCACTGATAGATCTCTACCCAATGGGCGCTAAAAGCCCCTATCGAATCGACTTATTTGATAATGAAATAGACTCGATTCGAACCTTCGAAACGTCAACTCAACGCTCTATCGAAGTGGTTGAGGATATTGAACTATTACCTGCCAGGGAATTTTCTGCTGAACCAGAAAGTATTGAAACCTTTGAAAGAAACTACCTGAGTGCATTTGGAAAAAAAGATGGCTTAATTTTTACCGAAGTAATTGAGGGTCGCTTCCCGGGCGGTATTGAATTTTACTTGCCGTTGTTCTTCGATAAAACAGTCTCCCTCTTTGACTACCTCCCAGAAAGTTCGATTATTGCTTATCAAAATGGCCTTTCTGATAGTATCAATGAGCAAACTGAATCTCTCAAAGCACGTTATGAACACGCTAAGCGCTCACTCGACAGGCCGCCTTTAGAATTAACAACAGTCTTTCTCGGACAAGCAGAATTATTTGCCCTACTAAAAAACAAAGAGCAAATTCAAACACAGTCGATTAAATCCAATAGGAAGGCAGCTCTCAATTTTTCTTCAAACTTATTGCCGCCGATTCGAATTGAATCCCAATCAAAAAACCCGTTAAGAAAACTCATTGCCTTCGTTAAGAGCTTTAAAGGCAGAATTTTGATTGTTTGTGAATCTCAGGGGCGACAGTCCGTACTGATGGATTTACTTTCCAGCCAACAATTGTCACCTCAAGATTGCCGCCATTGGTCCGATTTTTTAAAAGGTGAATCCAAGCTTTGTATTACCAATGCCAGACTCAGTGAGGGTTTACTAACAAACACATTTGCGATTATTACCGAAGATCATTTGTTTGGTCAAGATGTAGTCAAACAGCAAAGGCGGCGGCGTGCTAAACACAAGGATTTTGACGAAGCGATTAAGAGCTTGGTGGAGATTCAAATTGGCGATGCGATTGTCCACGAGCATTACGGTGTTGGTCGCTACCTTGGTTTGGACACACGTACTTTTGATGAAAACCCTCAAGATTTTCTCTCGCTTGAATATGCAAACGGCTCAAAACTCATGGTGCCGATTACTGCGCTTAACCTAATTTCACGATACTCTGGCGCGAATTTAGACCACGCACCACTGCACAAACTTGGTACACAACAATGGAATAAAGCTAAAAAGAAGGCGGCTGAAGCGCTTTATGACGTTGCAGCAGAGCTCTTAGAAATATACGCAAAACGCCAATCACTCACTGGCTTTGCCTTCCCAGAGCCGGATGACTCCTACAGCTCTTTTGTCGCCAGTTTCGCTTTTGAAGAAACGCCGGACCAGCTTAAAACAATGGAACAAGTACTTGGAGATATGCAATCTTCAAGGCCGATGGATCGCCTTGTTTGTGGCGATGTTGGCTTTGGTAAAACTGAAATCGCGATGCGAGCAGCTTTTTTGGCGGTGGAGGCCGGTAAACAAGTGGTGGTTTTGGTACCAACAACTTTGCTTGCCAATCAACATCAGCAAACTTTTACAGACCGCTTCGCTAATTACCCCGTGACAATCAAAGCACTGTCTCGCTTTCAAACACCCAAAGAACAAACACTCATTAAAGAAGGCTTAAAGCAAGGGAAAATTGATATTGTGATTGGCACACATAAGCTTATTCAAGGTTCAATTATGTATCACGATCTGGGCCTTATTATTATTGACGAAGAACACCGCTTTGGTGTCAAGCAAAAAGAAGCATTGAAAAAGCTGCGCGGGCAAAGCGACATTCTAACAATGACCGCCACTCCAATTCCGCGCACCCTTAATATGGCGCTTGGCTCTTTACGTGAGCTTTCAATTATTGCTACCCCGCCAGCGAAACGCAGCGCGATTCAAACTTTTGTTGATGAATGGAATGACGACACTATTACTGAAGCTTGTTCGCGTGAGCTGCATCGTGGTGGACAAATTTTTGTATTGCATAACGATATTGACTCTATCGACAATATGGCTGAAACGCTGACAAATCTCATGCCTAATATCAAGGTGCGAGTTGCTCATGGGCAGATGCCAAGCAAAGAGCTTGAACAAATCATGGCGGATTTTTATCATCAGCGCTTTCAAGTGCTTGTCTGCACCACCATTATCGAAACCGGCATTGATATTCCAAGTGCAAAAACGATCATTATCAATAATGCACAGAACTTTGGTCTCGCACAGCTGCACCAACTGCGTGGTCGGGTTGGCCGCTCGCATCACAAAGCTTACGCTTACCTTATTATCAAGTCCCATCAGTCGCTCACTAAAGACGCGAAAAAGCGCTTGGATGCAATTGCTTCTCTTGAGGAATTGGGCGCAGGCTTTATGCTTGCCAGTCACGATCTTGAAATTCGTGGTGCTGGCGACCTGCTTGGCGAAAATCAAAGCGGTAAGATTTCAGAAATCGGCTTTAACCTTTACCATGATTTATTACAGCGCACCATTCGTGCCATCAAAAGTGGCAAGAAACTCAATATTGAAGACACTGCCAATGAACAAATCGCAATCGATATTGGCATTGCTTGCATTATTCCGCAAACCTATCTCGATGATGTTCATGAACGCTTAGTGCTTTATAAGCGCATTGCCAGCTCCAAGAATGAAGACGAGTTGAAAGATCTGCAAATCGAAATGATTGATCGCTTTGGTCTATTACCAGAACCAACCCAGAATTTATTCGCCTCAACTTCGTTGAAATTTAGTTGCGAAAAAATTGGAATTGACAAAATCATCATTTTTGACGACAGGGCTGAGATTACTTTAGGGGTCAATCACACAATCGAGGCAATCAAAATCATCAATCTTATTCAAAAAGAGGCTCAAACTTACCAATTAAAGGGGCAGAACACCCTTATTTATAAGAAATCGATGACTGAAGACAGTTCGAGAGTGAGCTCGATCGAAAATTTACTAAAAAAGCTAGAAAGCGTATAAAGAGAATAAGGGTGAATTCCTTTCTAAGGCACCACTTTATCAATAGGTTACGGTCACAAAATGGGTGGGTGAACTACTAATTCTCTACAATGGATTTTGGGGCCACCATGCGAATGATTGGCACAACAACCAAAGCCAGAACGAAGATAAAACCGATACCGCCAGTTAAATCGCCAATCAACATGGAGGCAATGTAAGTCTCTTCATCAATGTAGGCCGGAACATCTATCCAACCTTTTAAGGTGGTTTCAATAAAGAATTTTGAGAAAGTGTTATAAAAAGCGGCCAAAATCATTAAAAAAATCACGTGCTGAAAAATTAATTTTTCGCCTTCAAAGAAATGAGAAAGTCTAAATACGCGCATTGTTAAAATTGCTGCCAGTGGACCAAGAGTGGTAACCAAGGCGTGAGCTTGATTTGCCCAAGCATAAGTTTTTAACTGCCCATCAACATCCAAAGAAAATGGATTCAAAGACCAGCCGTAAACGTACATAGCCGCTAGATGAAACCCGACAAAAACTGCTGGTAATGCGCGCCAGCCAAAAAGTAGGTAAGACATGGAGACGGCGCCCAGCACCAACCAAACACCAGAAACTGTATAAATAGTTGGTGTAATCGCGCCAACCTCAAGGATGCTTAAAGAAACCTTTGTTCCCCACGGTTGAATGGCACTTCCCAGCATAAGTGCAACAAAAATCATTGCAATAGTGATTGCGCTTTGAATTAGAAATTCGTTAGAATTCCATGCAACTGCGTTATGACTTGCCACCACTCTCTCCCTTGGTATTACTCATTGTTAGGAGAATTATATCATCACCCCCCCCTAAAAACCTAAAGTTTTAGAAGGGTTTAAAGTGGTATTTGTATTTTTAGCTTCTTACAGCGTACGATAAATTCATCGCGCGCTTATCTTTCATTGATTGATCGGACCGGATAATTTCCTGATTCAACAGAGCGCCAACAGCTCTTTTAATGGTTGATAAGGAATACTTATGAAAGTAAGGATCGTTTTTAATGGTCGTGATAGTGGAAGTGGCATTATGAGTAATGTACGACAAAACAGCCTTTTCTACTTCTGATAAATGACTCATTCCAAGCTCATGCTCGTACTCGTCTAGTGCTTTTCTTAATTGAAATAATTTTTGTAGTGTTGACATACTATTCTCCATATTATAAATAAACTTCAGACCCTATTATTATAGCTCAAAACCTTGCCTATAGCAAATTAATCTGCTACCTCAAGTATGACAACACATTCACCATTTGTAATCATTTTTAACCATCATTAACTTTAGAAAAAATAGCATCAATCCAATCAACCATAAAAATTTTATTAAACGCCAAACTGGCGTTTGAGTTTAGCGTACTCTGTTGTTTCGATACGCGGCCCAAAATGGCTTACCACAAGGGCTGCAGAGGCATTTGCAAATTGAGCAGCTAAAACATAGTCATGCCCAGCACTAATGGCATATAAAAAAGCACCTGCAAACATATCCCCAGCACCGTTCGTGTTAATTGCTTTTGCTTTAACGCCATCAACAAAAGTTGATTTATTGCCGTCATAGACCAATGAGCCCCGTGCTCCACAAGTAATCGCAAAAGTTTTTGCGTAACCTTTAAGCGCTTCTCCGGCCTGTTCAATGGTGTGACTACCTGTAAAATTTATGGCCTCATCTTCATTGCAAAACAATAAGTCCATACCATCGCCAATGACACTTTTAAGCTGCTTTGAAAAAATCTGCACAACGAAAGGGTCGGATAAACTCAGTGAGGTTTTAACGCCATGCTGTTTAGCATATGCCATCGCTTCAACGGCGACTTGGGTTCTCTGTGAGTCGGTTACCAAGTAGCCTTCGATATATAACCACTTAGAATCTGCTAAAGATTGGGTGTCCACTTCTTTTGAAGTCAATTCAACATTCACACCTAAATAAGTGTTCATAGTTCTCTCTGAGTCATCGGTGATCATGACTAAGCATTTGCCAGTCGTGCCACTTGTATGTTCAGCCTTGTGAAAGTCTACGCCAGCAGAATGTAGGTCGTTAACAAAAAAAACACCTTCTTCATCAGAGGCGACCTTAGCAGCATAAAATGCTCTGGCACCAAAACCACTTGCAGCAACGATGGTGTTGCAAGCTGAGCCCCCACAACTTCGCTTAATAAGTTCTGAATACGACCCTAAGTTGGCAATGAGTTGGTGTTGCTTCTCCTCATCAACAAGCGTCATGAGTCCTTTATCCACTAAATTTTTCTCAAGAAAATCATCGCTAACCTTGAACTCGATATCTACGAGTGCGGCACCAATTCCATATACATCATAATTATTCATACACAACCTCTGTCTGTTTGGGGCTCACAATGATTGAACTATCTCAATGAGTTGGGTACAGGAAAATGCACATCTTCCTCTACACCACTTACTTCAAGCACCTCAGTGGCGCCGTGATTAAACAAATAGCTAACCACTTCTTGCACTAAAACTTCAGGCGCCGAAGCGCCAGCTGTAACACCAACTGATTGACAGCCATTGAACCAAGAGCTATCAATATCAATGGCGCCATCAATCAAATACGCAGATTTTTTGTTATTTTCTGCAATTTCGCGTAGACGGTTAGAGTTGGATGAGTTTTTAGATCCCAGTACCAATAGGACGTCAGCCATTTTAATAATTGCTTTGACAGCATCTTGTCTATTTTGGGTGGCGTAACAAATATCATCTGTTTTCGGTGCCTTTATTTGCGGAAACTTATCTCTTAGGGCATTCACAATTACTTTTGTGTCATCAACAGAAAGCGTTGTTTGGGTCGTGTAAGACAAATGACTTTCTGGTGAAAAATTCAACTGGTCAATATCATTGATAGATTCAACCAAATGAATGGTAGAGGCTGGCGCTTGACCAAGAGTACCTTCAACTTCTGGGTGGCCCGCATGGCCAATGAGAATAACTTGGTGCTCTTGTTTTTGTCGACGAGCAACTTCTTTATGGACCTTGGTTACAAGCGGACACGTTGCATCATAAACCACAGCAGAAATGGAATCGGCCTCCTTCCTAACTACTTGGGAGACGCCGTGAGCACTAAAAACCACCACTTCGCCGTTCGGCACTTCTTCGATTTCATCAACAAAAATTGCGCCTTTGGTTTTTAAGTCATTAACAACGAATTTATTATGAACAACCTCATGACGAACATAAATTGGCTTTCCGTGACGCTCAAGTGCACGCTCAACAATCTCTATTGCACGCTCAACGCCGGCACAAAAGCCTCTGGGATTGGCAAGTAATATTTTCATGGTTTTACCAAATTGCTGAAGATATGCAACTGGTGACTAGGAGATAAGTGAATGCTCAACGAAATTAGCTAGATTGTGTCAGAGCTGAAAGAATTTGATGTATTTTCTCACGCAATTTTGAGCGATGAACAATCATATCAATCGCACCTTTTTCGAGCAAAAATTCAGCGCGCTGAAAGCCCTCCGGTAGCTCTTCACGTACAGTTTGTTCGACTACACGAGGGCCAGCAAAACCAACTAAGGCTTTTGGCTCAGCAATGTGAATGTCTCCCAACATAGCAAAACTAGCAGAAACCCCGCCCATTGTAGGATCCGTTAAAACCGAAATAAATGGAATTTTCTTGTCGGCTAATAATTTAACGGCTAAGGCGGTTTTTGACATTTGCATTAAAGAGAACAAGCCCTCTTGCATTCGTGCGCCGCCACTAGCGGAGAAGCAAATCAGCGGGTAATTATGTGCAATCGCATCATCCGCTGCTCTGGCAAATTTCTCGCCGACAACTGAGCCCATTGAACCGCCCATAAATTTAAACTCAAAGACCGCAACAATCACTGGCATACCTTTCAGTAAGCCTTGCTTAACCACTAAGGCGTCCTTTTCTCCTGTCTTTTTCTGAGCATCGCTGTAGCGATCTTTATATTTTTTTTGATCTTTAAATTGCAAAGGATCAACAGATTCGATATTAGCACCAATTTCTACTTGATGAGCCTCATCGAGGAAGCTTGCAATACGATCTCTGGCCGACATACGTAAATGATGGTCACACTGTGGACAAACATGCATGAGCCGTTTAAGCTCTTCTTTGTAAAGCACGCTATTACATTCTGAGCACTTACTCCATAAGCCTTCAGGAATGTTCTTTTTTGCGCCTTTGCCGATAGAGGGCAATATTTTCTCTAACCAACTCATACTCAATCCTTTTTAATGGCACTTGAAATTTGACGTGCTAAATTACCTACTTTTGTCACCATTTTATCCCTATCATCCGACAATTGTTCAATAATAGAAACAATTGTACTTCCAACAATAACAGCGTCTGCAGACTTGCTTACTTTTCTAGCAGTGTCGGCGTCTTTAATGCCAAATCCAACGCCTACTGGTAAATCTATAACTTTTCTGATTCGAGCTACGTGATGATTAACCGAATCAATATCTAAGTTTCCCGCACCAGTCACGCCTTTCAGCGATACAAAGTAAACAAAACCAGAGGCTACTTTTGCAATCATCTCTAAGCGCTTATCGGTTGTGGTTGGTGCTACCAAAAATATTAAATCAATGCCGACTGCATCTAACTCGGCTTTAAAATCTTGTGCCTCTTCAGGTGGCATATCAACCACCAAAACCCCATCAACGCCCGCCTCTTGTGCACGCTCCGAAAAAGCCTTGTAGCCAAACACTTCAATTGGATTGGTGTACCCCATCAGCACCACGCCAGTTGTATTGTTGTGCTCTCTGAGACGCTCAACCAAACCAAAAACATAATGCAGATTGACACCATCTGCGACAGCGCGCTCATGTGATTTGGCAATTACTGGACCATCGGCCATCGGATCTGAAAATGGCATACCGAGTTCGATAATGTCAGCACCATTTTGCACGAGAGCAAACATAGCAGCTTCCGAGCTATCCATGCCGCCATCACCTGTGGTAATAAACGGAATAAAGGCTTTTTGACCAGATTGTTTAAGATCGCTAAAAATTTTACTAAGTATCGACATCGGTTTTAATCAACTGAATAAGGGCTAAATTTTATCACATTAGCGCCTAAAGACAATTTATTGTCAGTGCTAGAGTGGGTTTTATTTTAAGTATGTACTACCTTTGGGAATAGGCGTGCACGGTATCGACTAGCACCTTCATATTGTCAGGGTTAACATCTGGAGTAATGCCGTGACCCAAGTTGAACACATGGCCGGTCTTACCTTTGAATTGATCCAGCACTTTTTTAACTTCTGCTTCCACCACTTCAGGTGTCGCGTAGAGCACCGAAGGATCTAAATTACCTTGCAAGGCCACTTGATTTCCAACGCGTTTTTCGGCATCACCAAGCTCAACTGTCCAATCCAGCCCCAGTGCATCACAACCCGTTGCTGCCATCTGTTCAAGCCAAGCCGCACCACCCTTTGTAAACAGTGTTACAGGGATAGTTCTGCCTTCATATTGACGATGAATTCCTTCGATAATTTTTTGCATGTATCTGAGCGAAAAATTCTCGTAACATTCTTTATTTAACGAACCACCCCAAGTGTCAAAAATCATCACTGAATCCGCGCCAGCTTCTATCTGACCATTGAGATAATCAATGATCGTATCGGCAAGCACGTCCAATAATTGGTGCATGTGTTTCGGGTTTTCAAACATCAGTCCTTTAACTTTAGAGAAAGCCTTGCTTGAGCCACCTTCTACCATGTAAGTCGCCAAAGTCCATGGGCTGCCAGTAAAGCCAATGAGTGGCACTCTGCCTTTGAGGTTTTTCTTGATCACTGAAACCGCGTCATTTACATAAGCCAACTCGGTGCCAACATCGGGTTTTGAAAGCCTCTCAATCGAGGAAAGTGTTCTCAGTGGGCGTGAGAATTTTGGTCCCTCACCTTCAGCAAAATACAAACCCAGGCCCATAGCATCAGGAATGGTCAAAATATCTGAGAACAAAATCGCCGCATCTAAATCAAAGCGCTCGAGCGGCTGAAGTGTAACTTCGCACGCCAAATCACTTGACTTGCAGAGGCTTAAAAAATCACCGGCTTTTGCACGCGTTGCACGGTACTCTGGCAAATAGCGACCGGCTTGACGCATCACCCAAATCGGAGTGCGGCTAACTTCTTTTTTTAATAGTGCGTTGATGTAGTCAAATGCCATAATAATTTCTCATTAGAAAATGATAATAATGTTATTTTACTTTAGGAGCCTTTCAGGCATAAAAAAAGCCACAATCGTGACTTTTTTTCCAAGCATAAATTGCTAGATTAACGCTTAAATGCGCCGTAACGAGATTTAAATTTCTCAACACGACCAGCAGTATCCATAATTTTTTGCTTACCTGTATAGAACGGGTGGCAGCTTGAACACACATCTAGGTGTAATTCTTCTTTACCAGTTGTAGAGCGCGTTTCGAACGCATTGCCACAGCTGCATACCACTTTAATTGCTTCGTAAGCTGGATGAATATCTGTTTTCATAGCTAATTGTTTGTCTTCAAATCGAAAAGAACGGAAATTATATACTATCTCTCATTCGGGGTGTAGGTTTTAACGCTAAGTGCGTGGAGTTCTCCGCTCTTGATTTCTTCACTCACCACAGCCAGCACTGTACGCTGTCTTTGCAACAATGACATGCCTTCAAAAATCGGCGACACAACAACTGTTGAGCAGTTACAGCCATCGCCCTCCATCGTAACTTCAGATTGATCTATTCCTAATTCAAGTTTTTTCTGCACCTCTTCTAAAGTCATAATGAATCTCTACTTATAGTTTTATTATCAAACATTTTACTAAACTTCATTAGATCACGACGAGCCAAAGATGCCTTTTAACATAAAGAAAAATAAAATCGACATTATTGCACCAGCTGGAAGCGTGATAATCCAAGAAAGAAAAATTCGATTAATAACCCTCAAGTTAAGTGAGGCGAGGCCTCTTGCAATGCCCACACCAAGAACAGCGCCCACTAATACCTGCGTAGTAGAAACTGGAAGCCCTGTATAAGATGCAAAAACAACAGTTGTAGCAGCAGCAAGTTCGGCAGCAAAACCGCGACTAGGCGTCAGCTCTGTAATACTCTTACCAATTGTTTTCATTACTTTATATCCAAAAGTTGTCAGACCAAAGACAATACCCCCGCCTCCGACTAGCAAAATCCATGAAGGCAAGACACTCTTAGAAGCTATCTCTCCTCCCGACTCAACAATACTATAGACTGCCGCTAATGGGCCAATAGCGTTTGCAACATCATTCGATCCGTGTGCAAATGCCATTGCACAGGCAGTTATAATCATTAGTCCACCAAATAATTTCTCCATATTCGCATAGGAGAAGTCACTGTCATCTTCAGGGTTTATTTTAATACGCCTAATAATAATAGCAGCAAGAATAGCAGCCAATATGCCTACTACAGTAGCAATCATCATACTAGTAGGCAGGTCCTTACCAAGATGTTTTAGTAACTCAACATGCTTAAGACCCTTCAGTAATGTCACTAAAGAAATAATAAAGCCGACAAAAAATACATAAAAAGGGAGGTATTTTTTAGCATTCTCAAGAGGTTTCTCAGTATCAATAATATTGCTCTGTAAGCTCTTAAAAATTACAATAGCCAACGTTCCAGCAATAATTGGAGAGATCACCCAGCTCGCTATAATCGCATAGACCTTGCCCCAAGCTACAGCATCAACGCCAACTCCTACAGCACCAAACCCTACAATCGCTCCTACAATAGAGTGCGTTGTAGAAACCGGCCAGCCAAGAGAGGACGCAATCAATAGCCATGTGGCTGCAGCTAAAAGTGAAGCAAGCATTCCATACACAAGTAATTCTGGGTTAGATACAAATGATCCAGAATCAAGAATGCCTTTTCGAACCGTTGCCGTAACCTCGCCACCTGCAAGAACTGCCCCAGCAAACTCAAATATAATTGCAATGACTACTGCCTGCTTAAATGTAATTGCACCAGAGCCTACTGATGTTCCCATTGCATTTGCAACATCATTGGCACCAATACCCCAGGCCATAAACAAACCAAACCCAATTCCCAGCATGATAAGAATATCACTATTTTGTGCAATAATTTCCATGAAGAGCTCCGGTTATTTAGTTAACATTACTTCAAAACGTGATCCTACCTTTTGGGCAGCATCAGCGGTCTCGCCAAGCCACTCAATAGCTCGGTAATAAAACATCACGTCTACAGGAGGTAAATCTGATTCAAGCAAAAATAGTTTATTACGGATATCATTCTGCGCCGTATCAGTCTCGTGCTCTAATACATTAATTTTTTTGACCATCTCAGCAACAATTTTACGTTCACGAGAACTAAACGCTGTTTCTAACAACTCATCAAGCTCATTAATCGCTACCAATGCCGCTCCTGAAGTTTTAATACATAGTTCAGCAAGCTTTATGAAATCTTCTGCAAACTCTTTAGGAAAAACCATATGGCGAGTCATCATCAAGCCTGCAAGGTCTTTAGTAATGTTGGCAATAGAGTCTTGGATTAAGAGAACATCAAGCAAATCTCTTCGTGAGAAAGGCATCATAAAAGTACTAGGCAAGTTCATTCTTAGTTTTTTCTTTAACTGGTCAGCTTTTTTCTCTTTATTTCCAATGGATACTTGAGCCTCTTGCGCCTTGTCCCAGTCCTCAGATTGTGCAGCTTTAGAAAAAACTCCAAACTCTTTAATACAGGAATGAACCTGCTTCATGTGTTTTTGCAAAGGGCTTATTGGCGACTTTCCAAATAAACCCGAAATATCGTTTCTAGCCATTAATATCAGCTCCAGAATTAATCAGTATTAGTTCGACATTTTAATGCCTGACAAATGATTTGCAACAGAAAAAACAAAAAAAACTAAGTTAATATACTGCGCACATAAGGTAACAACCTTGCCTTGATTTGATTAAAGCAAAGCTCAAATGCTTGATAATCCCCGCCGTCAGGATCTTCAAAGCCAAGATGGGTAAGTTCTGTGCTGCTGGGAAAAATTGGACAAGTTTGGCTAGCATGATCACAGACTGTCACTACTAAGTCAAAGTCTATATGAACAAGCGTTTCCAATTTTTTAGAGTGATATTCATCACGCCAAATATCGTGGATCTTTAGTATTTTTTTAGCACTAGGATGAACGCCGCCACTTACAGAAACACCACTAGAGAATGCTTGAATGGATTCACCCAATTTGTCATTTATCAACGCTTCGGCGATGATGGATCGACAGCTGTTACCTGTGCAAAGAATCAGCACTTTTTTCATTCAGCGCTCTTTTTTTTTCTCTGAATGAATTAGTTTAACAAAAACCAGAGCCGCAAATAAAGCGCCCAATATCGTCGCGACAACGTAGAGCCACAAATGCTCATAATGACCGCTGACCAGTGCGGGACCAATACTA
>Ga0302119_10000735_pt1 | contig 14781 bp, 12 predicted proteins | sample AG5_Tmax_MG_FD_203114 | JGI IMG/M metagenome (GOLD analysis project Ga0302119, IMG submission 203114) | Marine microbial communities from Western Arctic Ocean, Canada - AG5_Tmax | ecosystem: Environmental > Aquatic > Marine > Oceanic | place: Canada: Western Arctic Ocean | collected 2017-10-01 | reverse complement strand
CCAGGCTAAAACAACACCCCATAGCGAGCAAGGTGCCAAACGCACCGGGGCTTCTGGACACTATCCTTATCGTCCTGAAGAGGAGGATCAAATACATAAGGAGGACCACCGTTGCTCCCATCAGGCCGTACTCCTCTATGATAATAGCAAAGATGAAGTCAGAATACGGATGTGGCAAAAAGTTTCTCTGCGTGCTGTTGCCGGGGCCGACACCCATCCAACCCCCTTTGGCGATTGCAATTTTTGATTGCTGGACCTGGTAATTTCCCTCTCCCTCACCACTGGCAAAATTTTCAATACGGTTTTTCCAGGTCTCCAGCCTGCCCTGGGATGGCGTGAGCATCAACAGGCCTACCACGCAAAAAAGGCCGACCACACCGATGCCCATAAGTGACAGGATGTATTTTATTTTAATACGGCCTATGAACATCAAACAGAGACAGGTCATAAACAGCACTGCTGCTGTCGACAGGTTTGCAGGTAAGATCAGCCCGCAAACAAGAAGCACCGGGAATATGATGGGGAGAAATGCCTGCTTCAAGTCCTTGATCTGGCTTTGCTTCTTGGACAGCAGCCGGGCCACAAACATGATCAGCGCTAGCTTAGCCAGGTCTGAAGTCTGAAATGTGATGCCTACTACCGGCAGGGTTAACCATCTTGGTGCCTGGTTCAAGGTGGTCCCCATAAACAGGGTAATGACCAGCATGGGGACAGCAATCCAGATCAGCAGCTGTGATATGCGAGAGTAATAGGTGTACTTTACATTATGGGCAAGGTACATGAGTATGAGGCCACCTATCAGGATGGCCAGGTGCTTCAGTAGGTAATACTCGGTATTTCCCTGTTGGTATTTATAGGCAAGGGTACCCGTTGAGCTGTATACAGCCAGGACAGAAAAGATAGATAGTATGATGACCACTATCCAAATGGTTCTGTCTCCTTTTACCATGCTGCCTATTCCTTCCATCTTCTTTTTTTAGAGTTCTCTTACCGCTCTCTTAAACCTCCACCCGCGTTCTTCGTAATTCTTAAACATGTCAAAACTGGCGCAGGCTGGTGATAACAGGACAATATCTCCCTTGGCCCCAAACCGGTATGCCTTCTTCACAGCATCTTCCATAGAGACGGCATCTACTATAAGCTCCTGGTCTTCACCAAAGTTCCGGTGTATCTTTCGGTTGGATTTGGCATCAGCGCCAATACAGACTATCGCCTTTACCTTACTGGCGACGAGTTCTCTGAGCTCGCTGTAATCATTGCCCTTATCGACACCACCCACTATCCAAACAACTGGCTTGGTCATGCTTTCAAGAGCATACCATGTAGAATTCACATTGGTTGCTTTTGAGTCATTGATGAACTCTATACCATGCACTTTTACCACATGTTCCAAGCGGTGCTCTATGCTGTCGAAATTCATTAAACTGTGCCTTATAACTTCCTTCCGAACTTCTAAAATCCGGGATGCAACGCCTGCGGCCATTGAGTTGTAGACGTTGTGCTTACCCTGTAGGGCTAATTCCTGTAATAACATATTGAACTGTATTTGATTAACTTGGATTAATAAACTTTGGTCTTCTATATATGCGCCTTCATCCACTTTTTCATTTATTGAAAAAGGAAACAAGACAACATTGGTATTGCATTTTTCTATTTCATTAATTACTAACTGGTCATCGTGACAATAGATCAATGCCCCATCATCCTTCACCAACTCCAGTATTTTCATCTTGGAGTCAGTATAATTTTGCATCTCCCCTTCATACCTGTCCAAATGGTCAGGCGTGATATTCAGCAGGACTCCTATGTCGAGCACAAACTCCTTCATCCCATCGAGCTGAAAGCTGCTGAGCTCGATCACGAAATAATCGCGGTCTTTCTCGGCAACCTGCCTTGCCAGGCTATCACCTACATTTCCGGCCATCCCCACATCCATATTGGCATTTACAAGAATGTGATGGATCAAATTTGTGGTGGTCGTTTTTCCATTACTACCGGTAACACCTATCATTACCGCTTTTGAATACCTACCAGCAAATTCAAGCTCATCGATCACTCCTATGCCCTTCGATCTGATCTTTCGGATCAGCTCGATATTGTCGGGTATGCCAGGGCTCTTCACCACTTCATCAGCCTCAAGGATCTTATCCTCTGTATGCTGTCCCTCTTCCCAGTCAATTTCAAGATTTAAAAGAACGTCCTTGTACTCTTCCTTTATCTCCCCCTTATCAGATACAAAGACCTGATATCCCTCTTTGTGTGCGAGTACCGCGGCTCCGGTTCCACTTTCACCAGCTCCCAGTACTACCAGCTTCTGCATTTGTCTCTTTGATGCATCATCTTAGCTTCAAGGTTATCACTGTTAACACGGCGAGCATTACTCCCACGATCCAGAACCTTGTCACTATTTTTGACTCGTTAAAACCCAATTTTTGATAATGGTGATGCAGCGGTGCCATGAGAAATATTCTCCTGCCTTCGCCAAATTTCTTTTTGGTGTACTTGAAATATCCTACCTGCAGCATTACGGAGAGGTTCTCCACCAGAAAGATGCCGCATAGAATCGGTATGAGGAGCTCCTTGCGGATTGCGATGGCCAATACCGCGATGATCCCGCCAAGCGCCAGGCTGCCTGTATCGCCCATAAATACCTGCGCAGGGTAAGAGTTGTACCAAAGGAAGCCAACACAGGCGCCTATAAATGCGCTGACATAAACTACCAGCTCTCCCGTGTATGGGATATACATGATGTTCAGAAAATCCGCAAAGAAAATATTTCCAGAAACGTAGGCCAGCACGCCGAGAGCACCACCGACAATCGCAGAGACGCCAGTGGTAAGGCCATCGAGGCCATCTGTAATATTCGCCCCGTTTGATACCGATGTAATGATCAAAATAACGATGGGAACAAACACCAGGAAGCTCCACCACGACCAGCCCTTACCGAACAAGCCCATGATAGTAGAATAGTCAAACTCATTGTTCTTCAGGAAAGGGATGGTGGTCTTCATAGATTTCGACTCCTTCCATATAAAATTCCCGTCAGCTGTGTAATCGGCATCCTGCATCGGCCCTGCTCCGGCGGCGTCTTGTACAGGCACCGGTATCTTCTCCTTAATGACTACCGTGGGACTGAAATACAGCACACAACCTACTACAAGGCCCAGCACCACCTGCCCCATGATCTTAAAGCGACCGGCAAGCCCTTTCTTGTTCTTCTTAAAAACCTTAATGTAATCGTCAATGAAACCGATCGTTCCCAGCCACACTGTGGTGAGGATCATCAGCATCACGTAGATGTTGTCCAGCCTGGCGAACAGCAGCACGGGAACGAGAATGGCACCCAGTATGATCAGCCCGCCCATCGTGGGTGTGCCTTCCTTCTCCTTCTGCCCCTCCAGCCCCAATTCTCTGACGGTCTCACCCACCTGCTTCTTCAATAAAATATTGATGATCCTCTTTCCAAATAGCATAGAGATAATGAGGGAGGTCATCACAGCCAGGGCAGCCCTGAACGAAATGTATTGAAACACACTCGCCCCGATCAGGTGATATTCATTTTCAAGATATTCGAACAGATAGTACAGCACTATTTATCGATTTGGTTATTGGTCATTACTCATCATTTCACAAGCTTCAAGCAATACTTGTTTGTCATCAAAAGGGAGCTTCTCCCCCTTTATATCCTGGTATTTTTCATGGCCTTTTCCGGCAATGAGAATGATGTCATCCTTTACAGCCAGCGCACACGCTGTCCTGATAGCTTCTTTTCTATCGACTATTGAAAGCACCCTGGCCGCATACTGTGGCTGCACTCCCTTTTTCATATCCATTAAAATCGCTTCTGGCTCTTCAGACCGGGGATTGTCGGAAGTCAAAATAACCTTCGTGCTTTTCTCACAAGCCAGGGCTGCCATCATCGGCCTTTTCTCTACATCCCTATCTCCCCCGCACCCCGCAACAGTGATCACCTGCTCATTTCCAGTGCGCATATTGTTGATGGTGGACAGGACGTTATCCAGCGCATCGGGGGTGTGTGCATAGTCCACTATGCCAATGATCCCCGGGCCAGCTATAAAGCAATCAAACCTGCCGTCAACGGGCTCAAGGTTGCTCAGCTCAGTGAGTATATCTACCTGTTCGTGTTCCGTTAACCTTGCGACAGCATAGACCACAAGCAGGTTGTAGGCATTGAACTCTCCCAACAATTTAGACCAGAACTCGTTGCCATCAATATTGAGGTACAAACCCGTAAAGAGGTTCTCCAGCACCTTGCATTTATAGTCTGCCATAGCACGCGTGCTGTAATAGTGTCTGGAGGCCCTGGTGTTCTGCAACATTATCTGACCTTGTTTATCGTCCTTGTTTGCCAGGGCAAAGGCCGCAGCGGGAAGGCGATCAAAAAATGACTTCTTCACAGATATATATTCATCAAAAGTCTTGTGGTAATCCAGATGGTCATGAGTGATATTGGTGAATACCCCCGCCGCAAACTGCAAACCGGAAATGCGCCGCTGCATAATTGCGTGGGAGCTGACCTCCATAAAGCAAAAGGTGCAGTCAGTTTCCACCATTTTACCCAGTAAACCGTTGAGCTGCAGGGCATCCGGTGTTGTATGTGTCGCCGCTATTTCGTCTTTGTCAATGCGGTTTGAAACGGTAGAAATCAACCCTGCTTTGTAGCCCAATTTTCTGAACAGGTTGAACAAGAGCGTGGCCACGGTAGTCTTGCCATTGGTCCCTGTTATGCCGATAAGGTTGAGTTTAGAAGAGGGGTTGTCATGGAAGTTTGAGGCAATAACTCCAAGCACCTCTGCACTGTCTTTAACCCGTACATAGGTCACATCATCATTGAGCTTTTGAGGAAGCGTTTCACAAACAATTGCTATCGCCCCTTTCTCTATACTTTCACCGATGAACTCGTGCCCATCCACCTGAGTCCCGCGCGTAGCCACAAACAATGTATTGTTGACCACCTTCCTGGAGTCAAAGCAGACATTCTTAATCACGCGCTCAGTGGCGCCAATTACTTGCTCCAGGCCAGCCTTATATATGAGTTCACTCAGATGCTTCATCACGAGAGTTCTAATATTATTTCCTTGCCATTGTATATCCTCGAACCAGCCTTAATGGATTGCTTCACGATCATGCCACCACCCACCAGCCGAACCCGAAGGCCCGCATTTTCCAGTACAAAAATTGCGTCCTGTGCTGTCATGCCTATCACATTGGGGACCTTCTCATTGGCAATATCCTCATCCAGCCTTCTAACCTCTATGCTCACTATGCTATCCTGGGGAATAGCAACTGCCCACGTAGATTCGACATCCTGGTAGTGCGCTGGGATATCCAGTGTTGACAGGATGTACTCGAGATCATCCTGAAATCCATAAGTGACGTACGGGATGGGAGATGAGCCATCTTCACGTGCGGCCCAGCTTTCCATCTTTTTGCCAACAAGATTTTCGTGAATGTCGATAGAGCTGGCGTACACTTTGTCAGCAATATCCCGAAATATCGGCCCAGCAACCTGGTTGCCATAATAGACATTCTTAGAAGGTGCGTTGACCACGACAATGCATGAATATTTAGGATTATCGGCAGGAAAATATCCACAGAAAGATGCCTGGTAGCTGTACTTCCCATCGTACTTGTACCCGTATTTCCCGTTGGCTATTCTCGCTGTTCCAGTCTTGCCTGCTATTTTATAAGTGCTGTTGCGCAGGTTGCGCCCGGTACCATCGGTTATCACACCCTCGAGCATGGCCCTAGCATCTTCGATGGTCTCTCGTGAGCAGATTGATTCTTGAATCACTTCTGTTGGGAAGGACTTTATAAGCTTGCCTCTCCTCCTGATCTCCTTAATAAACTGTGGCTTGACCATCCGGCCGTTGTTGGCCACGGCATTGTAAAAGGTGAGTGTTTGCAGCGGTGTTTGCATCACCTCATACCCTACTGCCATCCACGGAAGTGTGATGCCCGACCAATCCTTGTCCTTCGGCTCCTTGATCATCGGCTTGCCCTCTCCTGCTATGTCCACCCCCAACACATCATTGAGGCCCATCCTGTACAACCGGTCAACAAATTGCTGAGGATCGTTTCTATATGACCGGTTGATCAATTTCGCCAATGCCGTGTTAGAGGAAACTTCAAAGGCCCGTTTTACGGTGATCACGCCATACCCATCCTTATGCGAATCGTGCATCACCCGGTCGTAGAACTGCACCGATCCATCTTCGGTATCCACAGTGTCTTCCAGGGATAGGTGCCCATCTTCTATGGCTGCAACAAGTGCCGAGAGTTTGAAGGTGGATCCCGGTTCGGTACTCTCACCTACCGCATAGTTATACCATTCGTAGTAGTTTCCGGAATTGCTTCTCTTTAAATTGGCAATGGCCTTTATCTCACCCGTTGCTACCTCCATCAATACCACGCATCCATGATCTGCATCATTCTTTGCCAGCTGGTGGGCCAAAGCACTTTGTGCCACATCCTGGATATTTATATCGATGGTGGTGATAATATCCGAACCATCCTTTGGCTCTACTTCAAAGGCATCATGGATCGGCTTCCAGACACCCCCAGATATCTTCTGTTCCAGGCGGTGGCCATCTACCCCGCGCAGGTACTTGGCATAAGCCCCTTCAAGCCCCACCGGCCTGATGTCCTGGCGGTCGAAGCCAATGGTACGCGCTGCCAGCTGGTTGAATGGCTTTTGCCGCCTGTTGAGCTGCTTGTAAATAAATCCACCCCCGTACCTGCCCAGGCGGCAAATGGGAAATTGCTTTAGTGTTTTGAGCTCGTTGTAGTTGGCCGACCGGTGTATGAGGTGGTAGCGGTTCCCCTCTGTCCGGGCTGCTATCAATTCCTTCCTGTATGCCCGCTCGGTCTTGTGCGGAAACAACCTGGACAGATGGAATGCCAGCGAATCCACGTTGGTGTCGAATATCTCGTCTGTCAACGTCGGAAGCTGCGTGTCAAACCGAACCTCGTAGCTGGGAATGGATGTGGCCAGCAAGCTTCCTTCGGAAGCATAGATGTTGCCCCGCACCGCCTTAATCTTGTGCACCTCAGTGGTAGCGGTTTCAGCCAGAGAACGCCATTTGTCGCCTTCCAGGGTTTGAATCTGGAAGGTCTTATAAATGATGCCGATGCCCAGGAGGCAGATGAAGAAGTAGATCACATAAACGCGCCACAAGATGTCCTTCCTGACATCCATCGTACCTCGAGATCTCTTGTTCTTATTCATTGCCCACTGCTATTTTCTTTGGAGGTGTTACTGGCTCCTCCAGGCCCAGGGCCGCCACTGATTTGGCGATTTCTGATTGCCTGCTCTTGAACATCAATTCAAATTTGGTCGTGATGTATTCCGAGCGCAGCTCCTTCAGCTCTTTGGCGAGCACATCGGTTTTCCTGACAGTACTTTCGGCATAGTGGGTGTTGCCGATATACACGATCACCAGCAGGGTGATAAATAATATATAGGGCAGGTTGGTGAGTGCAAGCTTACGTATCAGGATATCACCTGTTAAGATGCCCAAAAAGCCCCTGATCAGAGAGCGCCTCGCCTTTTGGTTCCTGTTCTTTCTTATTGCCATTGCTATATCTTTTCTGCTATGCGCAGCTTCGCACTGCGGGCCCTGCTGTTGTTACCCACCTCCTGCTCCGTTGCTTCAATTGGCTTCCTGTTCACTGCAGCAAATACCCTCTTGGGGTTGCCGTAGAAATCCTTTTCCAGCTCTCCTTCAAATTTCCCCTTGGCTATGTAGTTCTTCACCAGCCGGTCTTCCAGGGAGTGATAGGAGATCACCGCCATGCGCCCACCCTTTTTCAAGATCCCGGAAGCGGCTTCCAGCAGCGCTTTCAGGGAGCCGAGCTCATCGTTCACTTCTATGCGCAGGGCCTGAAAAACCTGTGCATAGAACTTCTGCTCCTTCCCCTTTTTGGGAAAGCGCGACAGCACTGCCTTGAGGTCTTCTGTGGTGACTATCGGCTTATTCTGCCTGGCCGCAACCATGGCCCGTGCTATTGCCCTGCTCTGCTTTAACTCTCCGTAGCGCCACAGCATATCGCCGAGCTCCCTTTCCTCATATTCGTTGACTACCCCTGACGCGGTGGTGCCGCAAGACACATCCATGCGCATGTCCAGCTTCGCATCAAACCTTGTGGAAAAACCCCTTTGAGGTACGTCAATCTGGTGGGAAGAGATGCCCAGGTCGGCCAGCAGCCCATCCACCTCGCTGATCGCCTGCTCCGCCAGCTTTGCCCGAACATCGCGAAAGTCCGAGGCTATCAGCTGGAAGTTCCCGTTGTCTGGTACATTTTTCATTGCATCCTGGTCTTTGTCGAAGGCTATGAGCCTTCCTGTGGTCAGCTTTTTTAGAATCGCCCTGGAGTGGCCACCACCTCCGAACGTCACATCTACATAAATCCCTTCCGGCTTGATCTCCAATCCCTGTACGCTCTCCTTCAGCAGCACCGGTTCATGGTAGGCATCAACCATCTTTGTGCTGATTGCCCATTACCTTCTCCGCCAACGTGGCGAAATCGATCTCCGGATTGTTGATCACATCCTCGTACTTGTCCTTATCCCATATTTCGATCATGTTGATCACCGAGGTGACCACAATATTTTTCTTGATACCGGAGAATTCTATCAGGTCCCTTGGTATCAGCACGCGCCCGGTAGCATCGAGCTCAATTGGCTTCAACCCGGTCGTAAACATCCTGATGAAATCGAGGTTCTCCTTCACAAACCGATTCAATTCATTTACATCCTTCACCAGCAGGTTCCATTCAGACATGGGATAGAGCTCCAGACAGGGACGGAAGATGCTGCGCTTCAGAATGAAGCCGTCCTTGAGCAGAGGAGTGAGCTGCTTCTTAATCCCAGCTGGAAGCATCAAACGGCCTTTAGTATCGGCCTTGCATTCGTATGCCCCAATTAGATTTATCATCACATCTTCTGATTAAGGTGTAAATATAAGGCAAATTCTACCACATTCTACCACATTTTACCACATTGTTAATAACTTTTGTTGCGATGCCCCCGAAACTATGTTCTAATTATTACTTCAAATATTTGCTATTCAAATACTTAACTGGTCTTTTATAGGGTGGAAAATGGTGGGAATTATTCGATTTTCAGCAACCGAAATGCCGGAATCTTGCTCAACAATAGCTACTGGACGGACGAGCTGCATCTTTCTAAAATTAATTACATTTGAGCTCTCTGTTGTGCAGAAACGGTACATTTAGCTCTATGGAAGATCAAATAAAAAGTGAAGGCGGGTTCCGCTATCTCGAGATGGGTGAAGGCCCCGTACTCCTACTGCTACACGGCCTTTTTGGGGCCCTTAGCAACTTCGAAGATGTGATCAACGGATTCTCAGGAAAGCACAAAGTGATCGTGCCACTGCTTCCGCTGTATGACCTACCGCTGAAGAATACCAACGTGAACAATCTGGCCATCTTTGTGCGGGATTTCATAAAAATGAAGGGACTTAAAGACATCACCACAATGGGCAATTCCCTGGGCGGACATGTGGCTTTGGTATGTGCTGTAGATTACCCCGACAACATCAGCAGAATGATACTCACCGGCAGTTCCGGCTTGTATGAAAACAGCTTCGGAGGGGGCTATCCCAGGAAGGGTGACAAGGAATACCTGCGCAAGAAAATAGAGATCACTTTTTATGACCCCAAGCATGCAACAGATGACCTCGTTGACGAGTGCCACCACCTCGTAAACGACAGAAACAAGCTCATCCGCATACTGTACTTTGCCAAATCAGCGATACGGCACAACCTCAAAGACGACCTCCCGGGAATTCAGATACCGACCTTTCTTATTTGGGGTGAAAACGATACCATAACGCCGCCAGAAGTAGCTAAAGAGTTCCATTCCCTGATCCCAAATTCAGAACTGAAGTGGATCACCAAATGCGGGCACGCAGCGATGATGGAGCGCCCGGAAGAATTCAACGCACTGGTTCGTGAATGGCTGGGTCGGCAGCTGGACTGATCAGGATGTACTCCCGCTCGCCTGTGCAGTAAAACAAGTACCGTGAAAATCAACACAGCTACATTTGTAATCAGCGCCGTTAACATTGAGGGCTGCCCCAAACCCACGCTGCCCGAATATGCCTTCATCGGCCGGTCCAATGTTGGAAAATCATCGTTGATCAATGCCCTGACGGGAAGGAATAAGCTGGCAAAGACCTCGGTCACGCCCGGCAAAACCAGGCTGATCAACCACTTCGTGATCAACGACAATTGGTACCTGGTGGATCTGCCGGGTTACGGCTACGCCAAAATCTCAAAAAAGGAACGGGCTGCCTGGGGCAAGATGAGTGAAGCATACATTCTCAACAGGCCCAACCTGCTCAGTGTTTTCTTACTGGTAGATGCCAGGCACACGCCCCAAAAATCTGACCTGGAGTTCATGGAATGGATGGGTGATAATGAGATCCCGTTCAGCATGGTTTATACCAAAACTGACAAGCTATCCAGACAGGAATTGGCCAAAAATCTGAAGCATTATCAAGAGGCCCTGCAAGAAGACTGGGAAGAACTTCCCACTGCTTTCGTTACATCATCGGTAAAAAAACAGGGCCTTGAAGAGGTGCTGTCTTTTATCGAAAATACCAATAGTTTGTTTTCGGCCTCCTAACTCCCCTTCACCCTCTCCAGAATATACAAAACGAGCCCATGATCTTCCATGGCCTTCTATTCTCCTGGCCATTTTCCATTGATGATAGTATTGCCTTAATTCTTTGACGCGTTAAAGAAAGCAACAAAGAAAACGCCTGACACGGCAAGGCGATCCCTCACATAAATGTGATGGACCAGCTCCAAATCACCAATATCTGAGGGTCGGATAAAGCAGGTGATTTGTCACTTTCGCTGCACCGCGTAGATTCAGCGCATTGCGCCGATATGGCCCTTCCATTATTTATACCTGAATCAGCCCACAATGCTATAAGCTGCCAACAGCAGTGGCATGTGGCCTACTCCTTGCTGAGAATATTCATCTTCTCACCAAAGTGTGCGCAGTAGTCGCGCAAATCACCGGCCACGGCCTTTTCTCCTGTGGCTTTCTCAAAAGTATCCGCCATGGAGAGGAGGGACTGATGGAAAAAAATCTTCATCTCGTCAACGTGCATGTCCTTGGTCCAAAGATCTATTCTCAAAGTGCTCTGATCATCCTGATCCCAAATTGAGGTCATAAATGCTTTGGTGGCCCTGGTGCTCTTCTTGCCCGCATCTTCTGCTTCCCATGCTATCTTCTCAGGCACGTTATTTTCATCCAATGAGACGGTAAATTTTATGTCTGAATCCTTCAGTTTATTGCTGCTCATATTATCTATTTGGTTTGTATTTTGACTTACTCAAGATTTGCTGCTCATCTTCGATCTGCATCAATTCTGCCAGGCTGATTGCCTCGTTATTTTCCATGAATGTCCTCACTATTTGCCAACCGAGCCACCATCCTGTCCTGCCCGGACTGCCTTCCGGAAACCCAACCGTAAATGGCGCCTCCCCAATGTACTTGATCACCTGGGTAAAATCCGTAGAATACAGCATTTCGGCATCCACAAGATGCGCCCACATCTCCGCCTCGTTGTCATGGCACCACTTCAGCTGCTCTTTCGTGTAGCCGATCTTGTACTGGTCTTCGGTCGAAGGGGCCACAAGGTCAAGATAGTACAGCACCTTGCCGTGGTAGATCATCTGCCTGAGCATCGTACTGTTATTGTCCAGCTCCATATCGCTGGTGAGCCATCCCCGCATACAATCGGCCACGATCAGCTCCCTTTTCATGTTCTCAACCTTGTACTGGGGCAGGAAGAGCCGCTGATAATACTCGCAGTCCGGCCCCAGGTACATGTCCAGCCCTATTCCCAACACCTTATCGGTGGCGATGAGTGATGAATTGAACCCCGAGACATAGGTGACCACTTCGGGCACCGGCTTCCCCGGAAAGTAGTGCATATAGCGCCTAAAGGCATCCTGCAAACCCTCTTCCAGGCCGGTAACATCAGCATACATCGCTGCAACATCAGCCCTCACTACGTTGATCTGCGGATCGTTGACGAAGCCCATTAAGGTATGGTTAAAGGATGGGTTCTCCCTTCCTCCTATGTTAATGACTCCCCTGGTAAAAAAAGCAAAGAACTCCCCGTACTCCGCTTCCAATTCCACTATTCCCTGATCGACGCTATCGGCCTCCAGGCCAAACAGAGATTTTTCAAAGCGCCCAATCTTTAGCTCCAGGTCAATATGAGAGACATCCACCTCCTCGGGACCCGTAACACAGGAAGTACAGGCGAACAAGAAGCACATCAGAATCGCCAGTAGGCTCCTAAAACCATATTCAGAATTGATACTCATATCTAAAAAAATGCTAATATTGTGGATGTGTTGCAACCAGCACACGAAAGTATAAAACGAACGCGATATTATGCATCAAAAACGGCTTCGCCGGGGGTTTAGTGTCAGCCAAACCCTTACCTTGCGGCCCTCAACGATAAAACCCATGAAAATGAGATCAATTAACAAAAACGCACTGCTCCTCTTTACAATTATCACCCTGACTGTCTTCATGGCGCCTGGCAAATCCTTTGCCCAGGACAAAAAGGTGGGTTTTGGGCTACAGGCAACCCCTGCACTTTGCTGGATGAAGCCGGATGGGTCTAAGTCACTCAGCAGAGATGGCAGTAAAGTGGGGTTTGGATACGGGCTGGTGTTTGACTTCAGGTTCGGAGAGAACTATTCCCTGTCCACCGGGATGAACATAGTTTCTTCGAAATCCCAGATCAAGTACCTCGAAGTAGATACCCTGGGGATACAGTACACGCACGGTGGTGTGGAAGACACACTCTACCCGCCATTCGGCGTCACGTACTCCATAAATTACATTGAGATCCCCATTCACCTCACGCTCAAAACCAATGAGATCGGCTATATGACCTACTTCGGGCAGTTCGGCCTGGCAACACAAATCAAAACCAAGGCAAAAGGGGATGCCACCGGGGTGGAAAGCTGGGTTGACCGCGAAGACGTAGGCGATGAGGTCAAGCTCTTCAACATGGGGCTGAGCATCGGGGCAGGTTTCGAGTACTCCCTGGGAGGAGACACCAAGCTTTTGGTAGCACTGGTTTACAACAACGGGTTTTCTGATGTGTTAAAGTCCAATGATCTGGTAACGGCCAAGAACCTGGGGCTGAGGCTGGGCATCATGTTTTAACGCATCAGCGTCCGGGTTTTATTGAACATTATTCCCTGAATTTTGAAAGTTGCTCTTGCCCAACTGAACTATCACATTGGCAATTTTGAGAGCAATATTGCCAAAGTAATTGCTGCGATCAATGAGGCCAAGGCCCAATCTGCAGAGCTCATCGTTTTTTCTGAATTGTCCATCTGCGGATACCCGCCCAGGGACTTTTTAGAGTTCAGTGACTTTATTGCCGCGTGTGATGCGGGCATCATGCAGATAGCGCAGGAGTGCACCGGCATTGCCGCCATCATCGGCGCACCCTCCAAAAATGACTCAGGGAGGGGCAAGCCGCTCTATAATTCTGCCTACTTTCTCGCCGACGGAAAAATAGCCTCTGTGCACCACAAATGCCTGCTGCCGACTTACGATATTTTTGATGAGTACCGGTACTTTGAACCCGGCCCCGAAGGTGCAGTGGTAGCGTATAAGAACAAGAGAATTGCGATAACCGTTTGCGAGGACCTCTGGAATGTCGATGAGTCTCCAATTTATTCCAGGTCGCCCATGGACAGCCTGGCCGGGCAATCCCCTGACTTTGTGGTAAACATCTCCGCGTCGCCTTTCTCTAATGAGCAGCGGGAGCACCGCATGGTGACGTTCAGAAAAAATGCGCTGCGCCATGGCCTGCCCATCATCTTTGTCAATCATGTAGGCGCGCAAACGGAGCTCATCTTTGACGGGGGATCCTTCGCAATGGATGCCGGAGGAAACCTCACTGATGAGCTCAAGTACTTTAAAGAAGAGCTTCGCTGCGTTACCCTGGATGACAGCAGCGCTGCACCCCAGCTACAGGAGCATACGGGCAAGATAGAGCGTATCCACGATGCATTGGTTTTGGGGGTGCGGGACTATTTTAGGAAATCGGGACTGGACACAGCGATCCTCGGTGTGTCGGGCGGCATAGATTCCGCGGTGACGCTGGCATTGGCTGCCCGGGCATTGGGCAAAGAAAGGGTGAGAGCCGTCCTGCTCCCGTCACAGTTCTCCTCCAGCCACTCTGTGGACGATGCTAAATCGCTGGCGGAAAACATAGGGTGCACACATGACACGATCAATATTGAAGGCGTTGCCTCCTCCGTTGAAGCAGCGCTCAACCCTTATTTTGAAGGGCGGGAGGCCGACGTTACAGAAGAGAACATTCAAGCCCGGGCGCGGGGGGTGCTGCTGATGGGGCTGGCCAACAAATTCGGATACGTGTTACTCAACACCTCCAATAAAAGTGAGGCGGCGGTAGGATATGGAACCCTGTACGGCGACATGGCGGGAGGCCTTTCGGTGCTCGGTGATGTGTACAAGACCGATGTTTATGAGCTGGCACATTTTATCAATAGAGCCGGGGAGATCATCCCTATGAACAGCATCACCAAGCCCCCATCCGCCGAATTGAGGCCGGGCCAGAAGGATACAGATTCACTTCCAGAGTATGATATCCTGGACAAGATCCTTGTTCAGTACATAGAACAGCGGCTTGGCCCCAATGAAATTGTTGCAGCCGGGTATGA
>Ga0302119_10000731_pt1 | contig 14855 bp, 14 predicted proteins | sample AG5_Tmax_MG_FD_203114 | JGI IMG/M metagenome (GOLD analysis project Ga0302119, IMG submission 203114) | Marine microbial communities from Western Arctic Ocean, Canada - AG5_Tmax | ecosystem: Environmental > Aquatic > Marine > Oceanic | place: Canada: Western Arctic Ocean | collected 2017-10-01 | reverse complement strand
TTGCGGTAAGAGGCCTCTCGGGATCATCCTTCCAATTGGACCACGTGGCACTCACCTTCGCGTGAGTGTCCTTCAAGGCGACAATATGTCCGTGTGAAGTGGAAAGCAGTACTGCCTCGAGAATACTGCAGAGAAATGAGGCACTCAACGCCAGTACGGCGTAAGAGATCATCATAGTGTAATCAGTCAATTCTGAAGCCTCTAGGAGTCTTTGAGTCTCTTGAGAAACGTCCAATTTGGATTTCCACAGCGTTTGGCTCCGGCCTGTTCCGGGCGAACATGACATAAATATCTAACTTGACGGGTCGTTTGGGTTCAGACATGGAGTACGTTACTATTTTCATGGCCTGGCCATATGCCAACGGGCCTCTTCACCTAGGCCATGTGGCTGGCAATTGTCTTCCCGCAGATGTCCAGTACAGATACGAACGTGCTCGTGGCAGACGAGTGCTGATGTGTAGTGGTTCTGATGAACATGGTACTCCAATCACAATAACTGCGGAGGAGATGGGAATCAATCCTCAGGATGTTGTCGACAAGTACCACGAAATCAATACGAAGGCATTAGCTAATCTAGGTTGTTCGTGGGTAAATCCAGTTGATCCTAGGGGAATCGAGTTTGGAGGGGCCCTGTATAATCGCACCTCTGACTCTATGCACAAGGAAATGGTCCAGGAAGTTTTCACAGAGTTACTAAATTCTGGCTTTCTTGAAAAGAAGTCTATGCAACAGTACTGTTCCGTCAACAAGGAAGGCAAAGTCAGGTTCCTCCCTGATAGATACGTCGAAGGAAAATGCCCTTCATGTTCGGCAGATGGCGCTAGAGGCGATCAATGCGACTCATGTGGCGCTACCTACGAGGCTCATGAGTTGGTCGACCCCCGCTCAAAACTGGACCAAGAGTCAGAAATCGAGGTCAGGGACACCGAGCACTACTTCCTACGTCTAAATGACTTCCAGGATGCATTGGAGAAGCATGCATTGGAGAGGCAGAGGGTATGGAAGCCCAATGTGAGGGCCATGTCGAAGAACTGGCTCGAAATGGGTCTTCGCCCTCGTGCCGTTACCAGGGACATAGAATGGGGGATAACTATCCCTGTCGATGGTGACGAGTGGGATTCTAAGAGGGTCTACGTGTGGTTCGAAGCAGTACAGGGATACTACACATGTGCTAGAATCTGGGCATCCCGATTTGCATCCAATGAAGGCCACCCTGACGGCGAAGACGCATGGAAGAGGTGGTGGAACGTCCCAGAATCCGGAGAACCACCAAAGCACATCTACTTCATGGGCAAGGACAACATCCCTTTCCACACTATCATCTGGCCAGCAATTATCATGGGTCTGAATGCTTCTAATGCGTCAGAAATTTCGCATATTCCGAATATCGGGGACCTGATTCTTGAGGACAATGTCTCTGCCAACGAGTTCCTGATGTTGCAAGGGGGGCAGTTCAGCAAGAGCAGGAGACATGCTGTTTGGCTGCCATCCTACTTGGATCAGTATGACGCAGACTCACTTAGATACTACCTTTCGATAAACATGCCAGAGACTCATGACACTGATTTCAGATGGGACGAGTACGTCGACAGGGTAAACAACGAACTGATTGGGACGTACGGAAACTTCGTCCACAGGGTAATGACGCTTTCACACAGATTAGATTCTGATGGTGGTAACCCTCTTTCGCACTATGATGGAATTTCCAATCACAGCGAGACGATTCAAGAAGTAGGGAAGCAGATTTCGAGTGCCATAGAATCAATGGAGAAGCAGAGGTTCAAGGAGGCTCTAAGAAGCATTATGGGAATTGCCCAGATTGGGAACTCTCTACTTCAGGAAGCCGCCCCATGGAAGTACATCAATGAGGGTGAATCCGAGGAAAGGAGCGCATCCATGTCCTCTCTTGCCCTATCATGGAGGTTTTGCTCCTGCCTGGCTGTTTGCATGAGGCCATTCATCCCTTTCTCCTCCGACAGGCTCTGGCAGATGCTCGGAAACGAATCAGATATCGACAAGGTTCTTTGGGAAGAATCGATGGATACTGAGTCAGAACTTTACTGGAACCCAGAAAAGCCAGAACCACTGTTCACAAGGCTGGACCTCGAGGAGATTCTGGAGCGCGAGAACTCCCTCGCAGACAGTAAGGACAATGACGAGTCACCCGGTCCCGATGACGGGGGCGGTTACATCGACTTCGAAGACTTCATGAAAGTTGAGATGAGGACAGGGAAGATCGTGTCCGTCGAGGATCACCCCAACGCGGACAAGTTATTCGTGATCACCATCGACGAAGGATACGACTCAACCAGAACTGTATGCGCAGGATTGAAGGGTCATTACGAGGCATCGGAATTGGAGGGAATGGACGTCGTATTCGTTGCCAATCTCGAGCCCAGGAAGCTCAGAGGCGTAATGTCCGAGGGAATGATCCTAGCTGCAGACGACGGTGAGGGCGGGGTTAAGGTACTAACAACCGAGGGTTCGATCCTATCTGGGTCAAGGGTCAAGTAATGAGATTCTGAATTGCTTCAATCTCTCCTGCCTGCGAATATCGATGAAGCCAAAAGCGCCGAGATTGCTGCGATGTAGCCGAAACCAGGTGTGAACACCCCCCCAGTAGGCATGTCTGCCCACAAGTCGTAGAACACTACCTGGAAGTCCTTGTTCCTGTACTCGTCATCGTCCGGGCAGGAGTCGATGACCTTCTCTGTCCTGGTGACAGTGTAAGCATCCCCTGCGGAGGTGTAGCCGTCGTTGTCGTTGTCCGACCATGACAGAGTCCATTGGAAGCACTGGTCGGTGAAGGTAGAGGTCTGCTCGCTCAGGATCATGTCCGTGATAACTGCGCCCTCGCCCTCTCCCTCCTCAGACTCCTCCTCGCCTGCATAAACTCGCATGACGATCTCGGTCAGGTTCACTTCCTCGAAGTGCTCGTCGCTGAGCTCGGCCGACCAGGTCTTGGTGCTGTCAGACTCCTCCTGGACCTCGTTCTCTATCTTCATCGTCATCGAGGTCCTTGGGAGGTCGCTGTCTACTGCAATTCCTCGAGTTCCATCCTTGAGAACAGTGGTGAACTCGGAAGGGTCCAAGATCTCAATCGCGCACCTGTTCATGCCATCGATCTGCGATATTTCGAGCATCCTGAAAGCAGGCGGACTTCCCTCGAGTTCGAGTCTCAAGTGCAACGATTGAGTATCGTTTTTTCCTTCTGCGATGTTGATTCCACCATCGTGTGTTAGGGTCCAATTATCGGTCCAATCAATGGGGGAGTCAGATTCGAAGAACGTTTTGCAGGGGTCCTCTTCATCGTCTTCCTCGTCTTCTGATGGGGCTCCTCCCTCGTCGTCTTCCTCCTCTTCGGCGAAGGGGTTCTCGTACTGGTAGACCTCGTCCCTCGCATAGTACCATGAGCCCGAGCTAGAGCTCCCTATCCTGTAGTTGATTCCATCGGGTCCCTGCACGGTTGTTTGCTCCATCGATATGTCCCCTAGGAATCTCAACACTATGCCTTCGTATACGACCTCATTGATGGGATCGTGCCCAATGATAATCTCAATACCCGTTGTGTTCGCATTGGAATCGCTATCCATTCCTTCTTCATCGGTACTTTCTAAGACAGTAACGACTTTGATGAATGCAGTCACGTTAGCGAGATTATCTAAAAATCTACCAACTGATGACTCTGGGTCGCTGAGGATGGTTTGCAAATCTCCTAAAGTCATCACGTAGGGGTATTCGCACATTGTTTGGTTGCTATCGCTGGCACTCGCATCGTAGTTGGTCGCATTGGTATCCAGGCACCCCTCTACCTCCGCCCAGTCGTATACCCCATCGTCGTCATCGTCGTAGTCGCAGGAACCATCGTCGTCGGTTGATGATGAGTTGTGGTTGTTCGCATTAGCGTCGGTGCACCCTGACTCCTCGAAGTCATCGATGATGCCGTCTCCGTCCGTGTCATAGATACACGAGCCATCATCCTCTGTAGCGATAATGTCGTAGTTGTATGCATTAGAATAGGTGCATCCAGGAATGGGGTCATCTACTACTGGATATCTGCAGGAGCCATCATCCTCGGTGGCGGATGGGTTGTGATTGAGGGCATCTGTGTACATGCATCCAAGTACGGGGGCGACCGGTTGCTGATACACGCATGAGCCATCATCTATCGATGCAGAATTATTGTAGTTACTAGCCTCGGCATAGGTGCAACCAAGGGCTTGCTCGGCATTGTCCACATCTGTGCCCGCACAACCAGCAGCAAGACAAGAAATCAGCATGACCACTACAAGTGATTGTAATCTCATAACCAGACCAGAAAATTGATGCACATCAATCCTTCGTCCATATTGAGTATGTCGATGAATGCTCATTGTGTTTATCCTCGGAGGTTCGTTCGATGACCTCCTCGGACCATTTTGACCTGTCCCACTTCGGGAAAGCCACGTCCCCGCTACCACTAACATGGACCTTCGTAACGTGTATCTCGTCAACACTTTCCAGAAACATCTCGTAAATCTGTGACCCCCCAATTACCCAGCACTCATCACTACCTTCAGAAAATGCTATTTCGATCGCTCTCCCAACGTATAGTGCAGTCACAGCACCGTCGGCATTCCAGTTTGTATCTCTGGACATCACTATGTTAGTCCTGTCAGGGAGTGGCCTGAAGTCTGCAGGTAGTGAGTCCCAGGTCTTCCTTCCCATTATTACAGAATTGAATCCATCCCCCTCTGTCAGGTTCTTGAATCGCACCATGTCGCTACTAAGGCGCCAGGGAAGCTTGCCTGAGCTGCCTATGTTGCCATCCTCGTCCATTGCTACAATCATGGCCTTCTTCATGGTATCACTATATGGAAATCGGTGCTGATATGTGAGGGTGGTGGTCATAGTCTTCGATAGAAATATGTTTGAATCTGAAATCGTCTATTCTGGATATTGAGGTGTCAAGTCGCAGCTTCGGAAGATCTAGCGGGTCTCTTCCAATTTGCTTTTTGGCCTGATCAATGTGATTGAGGTAGAGGTGACAGTCACCCCCGGTCCAAACGAATTCACCAGGTTGCAGACCGCAAACCTGGGCAATCATGCAAGTAAGGAGGCTATACGATGAGATGTTGAATGGCACCCCGAGGAACGCATCCGCACTCCTCTGGTAGAGATTGCATGACAGCTTCCCCTCGTTCACGTAGAACTGGAAAAATGCATGACAAGGCATCAGAGCCATCTCCTCCAATTCTCCCACATTCCATGCAGAGACGATTATCCTACGACTGCTAGGATTATTCTTAATCAGATCAATCGCACCTTCAACTTGATCGATTACTCTCCCATCATTGGACTCCCAGAACCTCCATTGTTTTCCGTAAACCGGTCCAAGATCACCATTCTCGTCAGCCCACTCATTCCAGATTCGTACTTTGTTCTCCTTGAGATATCTGATGTTTGTTTCACCAGACAGGAACCAAAGCAACTCATGAATCACACTCGGCCAGTGGACCTTCTTCGTAGTAACAGCAGGAAATCCATCAGATAGATCGAACCTCATTTGATGACCAAATACAGAAATCGTCCCCGTCCCAGTCCTATCTCCCTTGGCCGCCCCCTCATCGAGAATGCGCCTAAGTAAATCCAGATACTGCTCCATTACTTCATGGGTGTGAGCAGGTAGTCCATCAAGAATGCGCTCAAGGAGCACCCCTAATTCTCAGAGTCTCGATTAACTGGTCTGCGAATTTCCTGTACATCACCCTCATAGATGACTGCTTCTCTTCTATCGTCTGGGCCATCAGTTCGTCTACCCATTCGTCGTCTATACCACCCCCCTGGGCACTCTCAGCCCACTGTGCGAAAGTAATGGGGTCATCTACAATCAACTCAATTTTCTTCCATGGCTTGGGAAATTTACTTCCAGGTGGCATGAAATCCCTTGCTCCTATCGACATCGTTACGGGAACTACGGGGACTTGTGGAAATCTTGCAGCTAGCCTAGCAAATCCAGTTTTTGCGGGCTGAAGCAACGGAGGAGACTCCCTCCTCGACCTTGTCCCCTCAGGAAATATCCCCAGACATCGTCCGCTATCGATAACATCGACTGCTCTTGCCAAAGCATCCCGACCACCATCTTCTCTGAAGGTCTCAATCTGCCCGGTTGATAGCATGACAAATCGATTTGGCTGCTTATCGAAATGACCTTCTTTAGCCATGAAATGGATAGGCCTCTGCGAAGTAAGAATCTTGATGAATGGATCCAGATTACCAAGGTGATTTCCGCAGAATATTGCTGCCCCATCCATTGGAACCTTGTGAGCTCCCCTGATGTATACATTTGTGACACTTCTGAACAGGGAGGGAACGTACTTCTCTAGGAACCTGTATATCAGAGGAGTAGAGAATCGCTCACCTGTACCTTCGAGTCCAACTGATGAGGAAATCTTCTGGAGCGACTCATGAGATAGTCCCATGTTCCTCGCGCACGGTACACATTTTCATACTTTACAGTTGAATACGTTGAATAATCAAGGCAATCAGAGCAGTGCATGGGAGGTAGATTGACAACATTAATTGTCTCAATCCTGCTTTGCTTCCCTTTGTTCGCCCCAACTGTCTCTGGTGATTGGGGGTCAGACACGTGGCTCTCTAGCGTAATTGCCACAGAGCGTCTCGAGAGTGGCGATGAGTTTGGCTGTCATGGATATGAGGGAGTAGATACGACTGAGGAGAATTGGGCCATTGCCTCTTGTAAGGAGTATCTGGAAGGACTTACTGATGCCTCAAGGTGGGGTGTTTCTCCAATTTCTTTCGGAATAAATTCCGCGTTCGTCGATGCTAAAACGGGCAATTCACTGATTAATTCAGGCTTCCAGATTGTTGGTGACATGGTGTCAGAAGCACCTGAAGGACTGTCAATCGCTGTAAGAAATGGGGCCAGCCTAGAGAAAGGAGTAGCAGACAAATCGCTGATTGCATCGGCCGAGGAAGACTCGCTTATCAGCATCCACTGGAGGGCAAGAATTGACGATTTACGAGTCAGGGAGGACAAGGACGTAATCTCCTGGTTAGAGGAACAACAAGCCTGGTTCACAACTTGGGGAGAATGGCACCATCACAGATCATCAGGAATGGCTACATCAGCGGTTCTCAATGGTTCAACCATTTCTATACAGTCATCCGCACAATCTAGCGGGATGACCTCATGGGTAGTCCCTGGGACGATTATGATCAAGTTCGATTCACCGGTCCTCTCGGTATCAGACACAGAAGGATATGATCTTCCATTGCTATCGGTCGATGATAGAAAACTCATCATTGGCTGGCGGCCAGTTGAGGGTGGAATCATCGTAACCCAGTCTCCACAAACCATGGTGATAGTCGAGTTGGATGGTAATCCTGAACAAATTGAAACTACGCCGTTGGTCACTTTCAACGACCTAAACTACTCCGTTACCATCGTTGGACACCATACAACCAATCTTTTCCGATGGACCCAGGACTTCTCTGGTACTGATCTTACCTTCACATGGCTAATTGAGAGGCCAGCAGAGCGTGTATTTGGGTGGAAATTGCCACTTTTTGCAGCATCAATGCTAATCGCAATCCCACTTTCTATAGTCTACTTGCTTCGAAACGACCAGTTCTCTGCCACTAGGAATCAGGACCGCTGATCAATGGCCCTTCGATCTCGACTCCCTCTTCGACCATCCTCGAGATTATCCTACTGACGGCTTCTGTTGACAGTGCTTCTGGTGGATGCACGCCGGGTGGCAGCATGCCAGGATCATTGAGCCATTCTTCCACACAGCATACCGTAACTAACCCCGTAGACCTTGCCATAGAATGCCCATCATTACCCCCATGATCTTGCACCTGCCACGTCATCTTTGTTCCGTCATGACCCTCTGCAAATACTTCCATCCATGTGAATTCAGGAGTTTTCTCGTCATATTGCCATTCCGATGTGAGTCTCTCCACGTCCAATTCACCGGAATCCCTCTCATCGATGAACTTCTGAATGTGTCCGGGCCATCTCACAGTATACTCCGAGAGATCTTCAGCAGGAATAGAGTTGAGAACGCTCCGAAGGCCGTCTGTAAGGAAAGCCTCCATTTTTCCCTTTTCGGGGACGTCAATCTCATGCCTTTCCGAAAGAGCTGGCAAAGTCACTTGCTCGGAGCCCCTAACAACTCTTGCTGGCCTTGTGTACTCAGCAACGACGTCAATAGGCGAGAATGGAGCCATGTAGTTCCATCCAGAAGTAGGTCCCGTTGGATTCCCACCAACCCTCACCTCTCCGTTCTTCAATGCCCCCAATTTCCTGTATGCTTCAGATAGTAGCATGTTTGACAGACCAGGGGCAATACCAGTATCCCATAGGATACTTGCTCCGCAATCCTTGGCCTTTTCGTCATCCCTGTCGGGCGTGAACTGGCTAAAGCTCAGATCGACAGTTCTCCATGGAAGTTCAGCAAGTGATGTAGTGCTCAAATGCCCAATGTCGCCGGGAAGCATATTGACCACAAGATCGCTTTTTGGGTCGAAGGTGAGATCTTCATCCGAGGCAATTAAATCCAACATCAGATCTATGGGTGTATCATCTGGTTCCAGATGATGCACCTCAATACCAGGAAATCCTAACACACGATGTGGTTTAGGGTCGTAGGCATGGACAGAATGTCCTGCTTCTGCTAATTTTCTGGCCACATATGAACCCACGAGTCCTACTCCGAAGCAGTGTATTACGTTCATGACACTCGGGGTACGGCTGTGTTATTCGTTGTAACTGTCCGCAATTTTATCCATATATTCTAGCGATGCATTGATTGTGTGCAATACTTGCCGCATATGTATGGAAAAGGCCGGAAGGATAGACCCTTGGTCATCCGAGCAATCCACTGACTATGCACGAATAGTCAGCCAATTCGGCCTTTCATCAGTCGACCTAGACTCTCTACCAAATCCTGGTATGCTACACCGAAGAGGCATTGTATTTGCCCATCGAGATCTCGATGTAGTGGTTGACTGTATGGGTGCTGGGGACCCATTCGGAGTACTTACCGGCTTGATGCCCAGTGGTAGGATGCACCTCGGACATAGCATGGTAATTGAGCAAGTTCGTTGGTTCCAGGAGCAGGGTGCCGATGTAACCGTTGCCGTAGCTGACTTAGAGGCCTTGGCAACCCGTGGAACATCCATATCAAAGGGCCGTGAAACAGCACTTCGCGAATATGTTCTGAACTATGCCGCAATGGGTCTCGATCCCGATAACACTAATGTATACTTCCAGAGTTCCAGACCAGCTGTTCAGAGGCTAGCCTTTACCCTCGGTCAGCGAACTAACCTTTCAGAATTCGAGGCAATATACGGCTTCAATGGGGAATCGAATCTCGCTCATGTCCAGGCACCACTAGTACAGGTGGGAGACATTGTCCACCCTCAAATGGAAGAGTACGGTGGACTAAGGCCAATCGTTGTACCTGTTGGAGTCGATCAGGACCCACATCTGAGATTGACTAGGGACATTACCCAGAAGACGAACTGGTTCAACGTTAAGCAGCGAAAGTCCGGGGGCCTCACGGTGGCACTATCAGTTCAAGATGGCAACAAATCAGAGCTTGGTGAGTCTGAATCCGGAAAGATTGACATAAACTCCAGAAGAAATGTAATATCCAGTTTGGAAGAATCAATTATGGAAATTGGATTCGCTGACATAAAATCAAACCCTAAGCACGGAACTATAGAAATTCCAGGTGCAACAATCGCTGATAGATCAAGAATTAGAATGAAGATGCTAGCAATAGAGCGAAAAATGGGTGGAATGGGACTTTTTCCCCCTTGCTCGACCTACCATAGATTCGCAGTAGGTATGACAGGAGATAAGATGTCATCTTCCAAACCAGAGACTACGATTTTCATGGATGACGATGTTGAAGTCATGACAAAGAAGGTCCAGAGGGCCATTAGTGGCGGCCAATCTACAGTTGAGGAACATCGAAGGCACGGCGGCGATGTCTCGAAAGATGTAGCATTCCAGTACTTGCAATTCTTCTTCGAGGAAGATGACAGCGCGTTGGATGAGATTCAACGAGAATATGAAAGTGGCAGGCTCCTTGCCGGTGAGGTGAAGCAACTATGCATCGATAGCGCTACCGAGTGGTTGAACGAACTCAAAGAGAAGAGAGGGCAGTGGGAGGGCAGGATAAACGAGTTCCTAGCACCTGATGCACTCTAACCTATCTCGAAAACAGGAACATCAGGGCCAGTTTCCAAACTCTCTTGCTCAATCTCATTCAATTCTCGTGATTCTGCATCCTCGTGGATAATCTGGCTTCTTCCACGAGGATCCAATAGATCCACGCGAATTGCATCGGCCCCCGACTTAGCAAGCTCCAGTCTTACCAGAATTTGTTCTGCAATTTGCCCATCCTCATAGTCATCGTTTCCTCTAATGACCGTTCTGATTGCTTCTTCGAATCGTTTAATCACTCCCTCGATGTTTGTCACGAATCCACTAGAAGAACTACCTGGAGAGACTTCCAAGTCTAGCTCTGGAATGCGAATTGTACAAGATGAAGATCTCACCACTCTTGCAGCAGTCTTTTCGGTTGAATCGACAACAATCGAGGAGAATCCAGGCTTTTCCCCATCAGAAGGAATGAAGTCGGTGTGCTTCCAACCGCATGAGGCACACATCACCGTGATCTGAGTATGTTCACCAAAGTATGGAATCTCGGAGTTCATTGCAAGCATTGAGAGCGAATCCTCTTCTCGACATTGCGGACAGGGGGCCTCTACCTTGCTCTGCATGAGCTCACTTTACCCGAGCACTCTCGAACGTCGGAGGCAGCAGCAGCAGTCGTGAGTTACCCAGACGCACTAGCTGCCCATTCAAGTCCCCTTCAACGAACTCCTGGATATTGCCCACGGCCAGCTGCAGTTCCATGTCCCTCGACATCAAACCAGTCATCTCCACGATTACAATGTCGCCATCAGAAATCCAATCCATCAGTTGCGCTATTCCCGTCACATCTTCGAGCAAAGCTCTGTGTACAATCACATCACCTACGGACCTATGGACAGGGGCATGTGGGAATTTGGTGCCGAGGTCATGGTATGGCTCTCCAGGTTCGATATTCCCGAAATTTTGATCTGAAATGCTTGGCATCTCTACCCACTTGGGGCCATCATCTCCCGAACGCACATTTATTCGACATACATTTGACGCTTGATACCTTCTACCTTGGTAATATGAATTGCCTCATTGTAATGTAAATTCATGCAACCCCGCCCCCCGTCGCATTGATAAAGGGGCGATTTTAGTCAATATCACTGGCAACTCCGCCGGTGGTTACTATGGACGCTACTACTACAGCAATCAAGACTGGCACGAGCACAATCGGCATCACTTACGATGGCGGTGTAGTAGTTGGTGCCGATCATAGAGCAACCATGGGACATTTCATAGCAAATAAGTCCGTTCAGAAACTATTCCGCATTTCCGACAACATCGCTCTGACCACCGCTGGACTAGTTGGTCATGCTCAATCCATATCTCGAGTTCTTACTGCTGAGTTGAAGCTTTACGAGTTAAAGCGGGACACTCCTATGACCGTAAAGGGTGCAGCCACATTTACTGCAAACATCCTTTCTGGCCGACCTCATTACGTCCAATTGCTTATTGTTGGGGTCGACCCGTCCGGATCTAGCGTCTACAGTATCGACTCTGCTGGTGGATCTATTCCTGATGTATACTGCGCTACTGGTTCCGGCAGCCCATACATGTACGGTGTTTTAGAGGACCAATTTCAGATGGGAATGACCAAACAACAGGCTCTGACAGTTGCTGCAAAGTCTCTACTTGCCTCTGCCCAGAGGGATGCTGCGAGTGGAAATGGTATGGATTTGGCATATATCACAAATGAAGACGGTTTCACACAACTATCCGAAGAGGAAGTCAGCGAGCTTCTCTCTTCACTTTGATCACATTCCCGGCCCTAGCGCTGACTTGGCCTAGTCGTTGAGGATATGAGGAGAACATTATGCGTCTGACGCTACCAGAGATAAAGAAGAAGATTTCAAAGCTAATACCTGAGGGTATTTATTTCGAGGTAACTCTGGAAGCCGGTTCCATAGCAATCATCACAAAGCAACCTCGCGAGTTCTCTGGCGGTGGAGAGAGTCTCACAGTCAGAATTGCCAAGACAATCAAACGCAGGGTTGTTGTTAGGCCACACCCCGATATCCTGGCTGATGACACTGAAGTGCACGATGCTGTGAATCGAATCATCCCTCCCGAAGCCATGGTCAGGAACACATGGCTGGACCCAGCTCTCTCCGAAGTAATACTGGAATGCGATGACCCCTCTTCGGCAGTAGGCCCAAAGGGCGTCCATGTGAATGCCCTGAGGGACGAAATTGGCTGGCTAGTCAAGATCGAGAGAGCACCTGCGAGAGAAAGCCGGACCCAACACGATATCCGTCGGTATAGGAAGGAACTCGCTGACGAGAGGAAATCGCTACTGAAGAAATTCGGAACTAGGATTTACCGCCCACAAAGAGCAGGTGAACCGTGGGCCCGTGTATCCGCTTTAGGTTCATACAGGGAGGTGGGCAGGGCCATGCACCTAGTAACCACTAACGAATCCAAGGTGCTCGTCGATGTTGGGGCCAAGCCAACAAACAACCAAAACGAGGTTCAGCCTTTCTTCGCAGCCCCAGAACTGCTGCCATTGGACAATCTCGACGCCGTTGTCATCACTCATGCTCACGTAGATCACATTGGGATGCTACCAGTACTGTTCAGATATGGCTACAAAGGACCAGTTTACTGCACACCACCCACTCGCGATCTGATGACTCTGCTGCAGATTGACTACATCAAAGTCTCTCAAGCAGAGGGCAACGAGGCTCCTTACTCAAAGGCCGACATACAAGAGTGCATCAAGCACGTCGTCGACGTAAACTGGGGAGACAAGACCGACATTGCTCCTGATGTGAAGATGACAATGGAGAATGCAGGACACATACTCGGTTCCTCAAGCGTTTACATGCAGATCGGCGAGGGAAAATCAGAACACAGGCTCCTATTCTCGGGCGATATCAAATATGAGAAATCATGGTTGTTCGACGCGGCAACTGTTCGCTTCCCCAAGGTGGACACACTTGTGATAGAGTCCACTTACGGAGGTCCCCAGAGTATCCAACCTACTAGGCGGCAAGCTAGCCAGGAATTACATGATCTTATCACAGACGCCTTGAACAGGAAGGGCAAGATATTCTGCCCGGTCTTTGCAGTCGGAAGGTCACAGGAGGTCATGCTAGCTATAGACGAGCTCTTCAAGTCCGGTAGGGTACCTCCGGTTACCGTATGGCTGGATGGTATGATTACCGAGGCTACTGCGATTCATTCGAGCCATCCCAATTTCCTGAACAGGGAGCTCAAGAAGAGCATGCTCAGGGGAGGTGATCAGAATCCATTTAATTCCTCGTGGTTCAAGCAAGTAGACTCACGTGAATTACGTGAGTCAATACTCCTTGATCCGAGCCCGTGCATCGTACTAGCTACTAGTGGGATGATGACTGGCGGTCCGATTATAGAATATCTTAAGCATTGGGCACCAGAACCCGGGAATACACTTTGCTTTGTGGGTTACCAAGCCTCCGGAACTCTTGGAAGGAGGCTCCAGGAGGGCCATTCTCACGTCCCGCTTATGGACAAGGGCCAGACACTAATGCTAGACGTGAAATGCAACATGGTGATTATCGATGGATTCAGCGGGCACTCGGATAGAAACCAGCTAATGGACTACGTCTCCGCCCTGAACCCAACACCGAGGAAGATTATCTGCCATCACGGGGACCCTCAGACGTGTAATGCATTCAGGATAGGTCTTCGTGATAAATTCAAGGTACAGACCTACGCTCCAGCTAACCTCGAGACTCTGAGGCTTTCTTGATCATAGTACTGGTATGTCGAAACCCGCCTCGGCTGGATCTCCGACTCCTCCATCTTCGACTATGTCGGCATCATCCGCCCAATCACTCACCATCTCTGTTCTGGATGAAGGCTCATTTACGTGCCTTGTCATGGCAAAACCAGCTGGAATTGGAGCGAGAAGTAGCAGCGCCCAAGCCTCGGCTGTAATCGTTTTTTCAACGATCATTAGTGCTACTGATATGGTGGCCAGTGAAGTAGAAATGACAAGTGCAAACCATCTGATTGCCTCCATACTCAAACCCCTTAGGGGGGCACAGATGTTCATCTTTGTCACGACAAAGTGATGTACCTAGATTATTGAGCAAAGTCGTGAGTCATGCATGGCAATTGCTCCGATGCGAATGTGGGCATTCGTTCGGCCGGATTGGTGGGGGATATGGTAGATGCACCCGATGCGGCTCATCACGATTCAATGTGGTCTCTGAATTTGACAACTCACGACTTCTAGCAGAAGCAGTATCTAATGCGAATCTCCCGAAGGAAATCACTCAGGACATCACTTCTAGACTGCACTCGAAGGATAAGAAGGCTGCATATAGTGAAACAAATCAAGGGAATTCACGTTCGAAGCTTCTCCGAGCAATGCATGATGCTACGAATGATAATGGCATGTTGAGCATCGCCTCTCTGGCGGACGAACTAACCAAGTTAGGAGTCGTAGAAACCTCTCCAGACTACTTGATCGGGCAAGCAGAAATTGAAGGGATCCTGCTTAGGTATGACGCGAACTCATGGACATGGCTCCAGCAAAGTTCATGACGACTCACCGGACGCAACGATTACTACGGGGCCTGTGGGTTAGTCTGGTCTATGCTTGTTGCTTTGGGAGCAATAGACCCTGGTTCGAATCCAGGCAGGCCCACCA
>Ga0302119_10000728_pt1 | contig 14871 bp, 8 predicted proteins | sample AG5_Tmax_MG_FD_203114 | JGI IMG/M metagenome (GOLD analysis project Ga0302119, IMG submission 203114) | Marine microbial communities from Western Arctic Ocean, Canada - AG5_Tmax | ecosystem: Environmental > Aquatic > Marine > Oceanic | place: Canada: Western Arctic Ocean | collected 2017-10-01 | reverse complement strand
CCTCTACCCTTCCCCACCATTCTACAGAATGTTTCATTCCTGGTTGGGGTGCACGCTTTCCATCATGTTCTCGGTGACCATATGGCTGTCTCCTATTGGCTCTAGAAGCTTGAACTGCTGATTTAACTAAATCCTGGCGTATTTCTGAATTAAATACTTGTGGTAGTGAGATATTTTTACCATCATTGACTGATACTTCATATGTTTCTGCCAATAAACCTGCATCCAACTCTTCTTGAACCACAGAATTTGTCAAATTATATGTTTTAATTTTCAAAATAATCACACACCCTGTTTGCTCGAAGTACTGAGGTAAGTAATCTCCACCTCAGGCTTAGTATTCTTTGGACGAATAGGATCACGGAAACGTAGCATCCTCTTTGCTGGGCCTGGGAGGCTTCCTTGGAAGATTATGTAAGGATTGGTAACTTCACCATAATGTAGAAAACCACCAGCAGGAGTGACTTCTGATTCATCAGGGTTGGAGATTCTAAGAATTCTTTTATTCAGTTCAGTTCTCTTGTGATATCCAACTTGACCGGCTTGTCTAATTGTCTTACGTACATATCCTGTTCCGAAATCACCCATGTTGCCACCCTGTCGGCGGCGTTTACTATTCTTATGACTGAGGAGTTTGATTCCCCATCTCTTGATTGATCCTTGCCAACCTTTTCCTTTTGTGACGCCTACGACGTCTATCTCTTGACCCATCTCAAACACATCATCGATATTGACAAAATCCCCTAGTTTCTCTTTAGCCCAATCTAACTTAGTATTATTATCTCCACCAACCAAACCTACTTCCATTATTTCGGGAGTTTTTGTCGGTATACTCTTTACCAAAGATGGTTGAGTTGCAACAATTAGCCTAATTTCACATAAATTATTAGACTTTAGGGCTTCAAATGAAGATTCAATATTTTCACTATCTCTAGAAGGTATTCTACCGGCTCTCTTTACAGGCTTTCTTCCTTCTTCCGCATCTCTCTTGCCACGAGTATCATTTGCAAGACGGGGCATTAATCCCTCAGGACCGTTTTCAGAGGGGTTTGCCCATACTTCTCCTGCTGTTTGCATACCATAGGGAGTATTACGATATCCCCTTACTGCGAGAACATGCATAGGAGGAGTTTCGACTACGGTTACTGCTTTGCGTATCTCTTGTCCTGCTGAAGTTGAGTTAGGATTATTGTCTTTCATCAATATATGAGTCATGCCCGCTTTCCAACCTGCGAATCCTTGAATTCGTATCTCAGAAGAATCTGATGCCGGCCATGAAGATATGCGAGGAAATTGACGCACAGCGCGCTTTCTAGGGCTATAGCCCATACTACCTCTGCGCGGTTTACTTCTATCTGCCATGTTGCATTTCTCCTAGTTTAATACCAATTTATGCCGTAAAACGGCCTAAATGGGCTCAATACGCAAAGGAGACACCGTGACACCGATGTTGATTTTACGAGTGTAAAAACAACATTTGGGTTGTTAAACAGAGCCCTGGGTGTCTGGTATCTCACGTTATGAGCGGCCTTCCGACTAACATACCCTATTTGAACGAATCGGGGCGGTATCTACAGTATTAAGGAAATGATTAGGCAGGATATATGTAATCATTTTGAACTATGTCCCTCAACGACCTAACTCATGCAGCCAAGGGTGAGCCATACTAATCTAACTCCTATGGCTGTTGAAGCACGGGCATATCAATTAGAAGCAGTAGATGAATCTTTGGCTGGTTCTATGATGCTCGTACTACCTACTGCTGCTGGAAAAACTGCAGTTTCATGGATGGTAATTGCGGACAAATTACTTGAGGGGAATGGCTGGATACTGATGCTCGCCCCTACCGTTGCATTAGTAAATCAGCACCTAAAGGGGATGATTTCTATATTGAATGAAGGATTTAATCCGATATCGATAACGGGGCAGAATCCTGCAAATAAAAGGTCAGCGATGTGGGCTTCCTCGAGAGTCATAATAGCAACACCTCAAGTTGTTAGAAATGATATCGTGAAAGGCCTCCTTTCGCTTTCAGAATGTTCGTTAGCAGTATTTGATGAGGCCCATCATTCTACTGGTGCGCATGCCATGGCTCAAGTAGGCGAGATGTATAATTCACAGTCAGAAAAACCATTAATCTTAGCGATGACGGCTAGCCCTGGCTCTAGAATATCTCAAGTTGAAGAGATTTGTAAGTGTCTAAAAATACAGAGAATACATCTGAGGACCTCCGAAGACCCCTTGTTGTCGAGTCATCTATCAAATCTAGAAATCCAAGAGATAAAGGTATCAGTACCAGAAGAAATATGGAATATAGTGGAACCCTTTAAATTGTGGCAAAGGGGAATTGTAGACCGTGAAAAGAGATTAGGCAAATATATCATGCCTGGTGAAATAAATCATGCAGGTTTATCAAATGCAATGGAAAGATCTCACGCCGCAATACAAAGGGGCGAAAAGAATGCGTATACTTCTGTATCTCAGATTGCTATTGCGATGAGATTGCATCATTTGATTAATCATATGCTATGTCAAGGAATCGCTGCATCAAGGGAATTTTTGACAAGAATGTCAGAAGATAATGAGAGCAAAGCAGTTAAGAATTTGATGCGGGATCAAAGAATTCAAAAGTTGATTAAGGAAATTTCTGGTAGAGATGAGATTCATTCCAAAATAGGAGCAGTAAGAAGACTAGTGAGAGAAAGATTGAGAAGAGATTCGGAAAGTAAAATTATTATTTTTGCGACCTTTAGGGACACTATATCTGTCTTAGAGAAGGCATTAAAGGATATGAAAGAAGCTCGGCCAATACAATTCGTTGGTCAATCGAATAGAGTTGGAGGCAGTGGATTGAAACCTAAAGAACAAATCGAGAGATTGGAGAAATTTAGACAAGGATATGCAAATATATTACTTTCTACAGCAGTAGGGGAAGAGGGATTAGATATACCAAGTGCCGATCTAGTAATATTCTATGAGCCAGTCTCTAGTGAAACAAGAACCATACAGAGAAGAGGTCGGACTGGAAGGCACAGAGAAGGTGAAGTTATTGTATTAATAGCAGAAGGAACCCGAGATGAGGGTGCTAGAAATTCTGCATTAAAAAGAGAAGTAAATATGCAGAAAGTTGTACAAAGAGTGAAGAGAAGTTTATTGCAAATTCCTCATCTAGATATGAGTAACATGACAAACTTTGAAGTTAATATGGGAGACGATATAGTATCTGCAGAAAGTTTTGTACATAGTATAAGAGAAGAAAATAGGCCTGAGGTGGAAGATTATGATACTACTAAATTGAAAGGAAAAAATGATGTTCGGAAAAAATCAGAGAATATTCAATTCAGATCCAGTAAACAAAAAGGACTTGAGGATTTTAAATGAATCAATTACCAATAACTGCTATTCTAGTGCGTAACTGCGCTAGTCTGGTATTATGATGTCCGAAGGCAAAATCTAGCATTTCTGTTAGGTGGATTATTGGTATATTTATTGGGTGAATTTCCCCCCTAGATGCTTTACCTTGATATACATCAAGAATTGCATGAGATAAGTTACACGCACTTACAATTATCTCTGCCCCCTCATCCTTAGCATCTAGAATGACATTAGCAGATTGTTTCAGTACTGTTGGTTCTTCGGAAAATAATCCAGGTACCCCCACGCTTTGAGTGCGGCTAGTCCATGAAACTGGGGTTCCCCCTATTGCTTGGATTAGTTGTTCAAGATATGAGGGATCATAAATATCATCTTCACCGCACATGCCTTTCTGTTGCATGTTTGGCCCATAATATCCAGCGATAGTAAAATTAAGAGGATTCTTGACTGCTGATTCCACCTTTTCCAAGCCTACTTCATCCACCAATACATGTAATAAATGATGTACCTTTAAATTGCCAGAAAATTCCATACCACATGTATTCTGAAGGGTTGAATTGATTTCAGAAAGTAAAATTGAGTCTTCTTGGAGTATTTGCAAATCTTCATTGAGATTTCCAGCAGTAGCGGCACAAGGAGTAAGGATATCAAATCCAAGTGACTCAGCCATTGCAAATGTACGAGCATTAAGAGTCAGTTGCAATCTTTTATTGGCTTGGCGTATAATTCCCGCTCCACAACTGGTAGCACCACTCAAAGGGATTAGTTCAATGCTCAGAGATTTAGCTAAATTGAATATTGTATCATTAACTTCTGGTGCGCTGCTATGTGATACATTCCCAGGATGATATGCATACCTCAGAGGCATTAAAATCTACCATCCAGTTCATTAAAAATAGCTACAACTTCATGATGATTATGTACGGAAGAATTGAATTGCTTGGGCATTTTACCAATTCCGGCAGGTGGCATGACCATTCCTAAACCATCATTTATCATGTTTCCTCCAGTACGAGTAAAACCTAGTATCATCCTAGCAGTAACTCCTGATAATAAGTTACTGAGTAATCCTAGTGGCCCCAGGACTTGCCTATAAAGAACGGTTTCATTTACTTTGCCGCTACTCTTAATTGACCATGTATACCACCATACATGTTTTCCATGTCTGCCATTGAAAGAATCATGATTCAGTGATGATGTTCGGGCCTCCAATAATGCTTCTGATATTGCAATATAGTTAGATTCTTGACGGCGTATTGAGGACAAATCAGTTTCGGCTTTTATTCCTATAGGTGAATTGAGGAAAGTATCAATTTCTTTCTTTTTATTTTCAGAAATACGAGGGTCATTTCGCTTTGCCCAAGAAGAAGCGACAATAGAAGGTCCGACATAGGAATCAGAGAAAGGCGTAGCATCTGAACTTGCATGGAGTAGAGGTGCACTTTGGAAATCTTTTATTGAATGTAAATATGAAGCAGTGGAAGGAGTCATTATTCCAAGAGGGCCTTGAGGCGTATTCTTTCCATCCCTAGTTGCAGCGACCATCCAGGGCTTACTTGATTCTCTCTTTCGTTCTAGAGACCATGTGTCAACAATTAAATCCCTAATAACTTCAAAACAGGGAAGTGGAGCAAGATTAAGAGATATATTATTAGAATTGAGAGATGAAATTGAATCTAAACATAAACTTCCAGGGAGAACTATTCTACCATTTACTGAGATGGCGGTATTTGGATCATTGCAATGCCCGTCCCTGAATGTCAGACTTCCATCATGTGTGCCTTTTATTGATCTTAGAGTTTCTAAAACAGACATATTTCCAGGAAGTGAACATAACCAGGTGTCTTTTCCTCTTGAATTAGTTTCAGGATCATAACGGAAAATAGATACTTCTACTTGTATATTATCAGAAACTAAGGAAGGGACAGAAAAGCCATCATCACCAGAGGCTCCTACAGCATCTGTACCAGATGCATATTGTATTATCAAATCTAATTTATCTTCTTGGAATTGCCCAGTACTATCTACTGCAGCCATAGAAGCAAGGGCGTCTAATGACCACTGAGCAGCCAAAGAATCATAATCAACATCACAATCAACTCTAGCTACCAAACGACTTGCCCCCAATTCTTCGAATCTACGATCCCAATCTTTGCCTGATTGGCAGAATAAATCATAACTAGAATCGCCTAAAGAAAGCACGGAAAAATTAACTCCATTGAGATTTGGTGCACTTGTTGAAATAGCAGATTGCCAAAGATCTTCTGCATTATCTGGCATCTCTCCTTCTCCCCATGTTGAACATACGATTAGTACTCTCTTATGTTTAGAAAGTGAGGTGAAGTCAAAACCATCCATATCATAAACTGAGCCATTTAGGCCATATTTTGATGCATTTTTGGCTATTCTTGCTGCTAGTTCCTCTGAATTACCCGATTGTGAACCAAACAAAATACTAAGGCTTCTATCGCCCGAATCAAGGAATTCTTCAATGCTATCACCAGAAATATCTGGATTTACTTCTTCAGTAATGTATTCTTCATTCTTATGTTCTGATTCCTCTGCATCAGAGAACTCTACTGTTTCTGTTGCTGAGGAAGTATCTTCGATTGCCCCCATAAGTGCTAGAGTTGCGTCCATCCATATTTTGGCTGGCTCTTCAAAATCGACATCACAATCGACGCGAGGGTGTACTCTATTAGCACCCTTAGAAGCAAACCAATTATCCCATTCCTTTCCCGATTCACAAAATAAATCATAGGATGAATCGCCAAGAGCAAGAACTGAGAAATTGATGGTTTTCAATGAGGGGATGTCAGTAGAATTTACTGTTTCCCATAAATCTTCAGCATTATCAGGCTGCTCCCCATCTCCCCACGTGCTACAGCAAATCATAATTCTAGTTTTTCCAACTATGTCATCTATAGTAACTTCATCCATTCCTCTTACTATCGCTTTTAAGTTATAATTTGCGGATTCTTTTCCTGCTTGAATGGCTACTTCTTCAGAATTGCCAGACTGTGAGCCATACAAGATAAGTAGTGAGCGCGCGTCAGACATCTAAGCACCTTGCAGTATAATCTAACCATTCCACATGCAGCCGATTATTATAACTCTCGTTTTTGAGCATCAAATAAATGGTAAAATTTGAGTAATTTCACATTCCCATTCCGTCAAAATCACCAGCGTCCATTGGACCTGCACTTCGACTGGAAATTACGTCATCAATTCGAAGAATCATGACTGCAGTCTCAGAAGCACTTTGGATGGCTTGCTCGACAACTCTACTAGGCTCGAAAACTTTGGCTTGAAGCATGTCAGCGACCCCTCCATCATATACATTTACTCCAAAATTAGATTTGCCTTCCGAGTGTGCCTTTCGAAGGTCTATGATAGTATTAACCGGGTCTAATCCTGCATTCTCAGCGAGAGTGCGAGGGATTACTTCTAAGGCACCTGAGAATGCCTCGATGGCCATTTGTTCTCTACCTCCTATTCCCTCAGCATAGGAACGTAAGTCCCTACTTATTGCAGCTAGAACTGATCCGCCTCCTGTCAAAATTGAACCATCTTCATGGGCGACTGCGACAACACCTATTGCATCATCAAAGGCTCTACGGATTTCGTCAACAACATGTTCAGTACCTCCTCGGAGAAGTACGGACACACTCTTCGCTTGGGGGCATCCAGTTATGAAAACCATATCTGAATCTCCTATTTTCTTCTCTTCAACTTTAGCCGCTTTGCCCAAATCATCAGCAGATAAATCATCCATATTAGTTACAATTTTTCCGCCGGTTGCCTTAGATAGGGCTTCCATGTCACTTTTCTTGGCACGCCTTATTGCAAAAATTCCAGACTTAGCCATATAATGTTGCGCTAAGTCATCGATTCCCTTTTGACAAATGACTACATTTGCACCACTATCGACTACTTTGTCAACTAATGACTTAAGGAAATTTTCTTCTTCATCCAGAAATTGGGACAACATATTAGGGTCTGTAATCTGTATTTTTGCATCGACTTCAGTCTTTTTAACCTCTATGGCTGAATTGATGAGTGCTATTTTAGCACTAGAAATTGATCGCGGCATACCGCTATGAACTCTTTCTTTATCCATTATTATCCCATCTATTAGGGAACTATCCTTGATTGAGCCTCCTTGTTTCTTTTCTACCTTGACATCATCTAAATCGACAACCATGACGCCATCGACTTCTTGGGCGACGCTGAGAACTGCTCGAACACTAATATCAGCCAGGAATTCTTTGACTGCTCCAGCACTTTTCCCAGTTAATGCCGTTTTAGCTACTTCTTCAAGAGAGTCTGGAGTGACATTAATGGCATGGGAGTCGATTATCTCTGCTGCCTTGTCTGCAGCGAGTCTGAATCCTTCACATATGACTGTAGGATGGACATTTTGTTCAACTAAATCTTCACTTCGTTTTAGTAACTCTCCTGCTATTACCACAGCACTAGTAGTTCCATCATAACAATGCTGCTCTTGCGTTTTTGCAATTTCTATAATCATTTTAGCAGCGGGATGTTCGATATCCATTTCTTTCAATATTGTTGCACCATCATTCGTAATTACAACATCGCCCATGCTATCGACTAGCATCTTATCCATCCCTTTTGGGCCTAAAGTAGAACGAACTGCATCGGCAACTGCTTTTGCAGCAGCGATATTATTACTTTGTGCAGTTCGGCCAGTGGTCCTTTGAGTTCCTTCTTTCATTATGAAAATTGGTTGTTGTCCATTGTACATTATAAATCACTTCCATTAATTCAGCAACCTTGGCACCATAGTAGTGGTCATAAGCCCTCGCACACCATTATCTTAAAATCTAAAATAATATTATTCATCATTACTGATGCTATCCAACCATTCTTGGCCATAGTGAGCCCATTGTTCCGGCGACCATCCCTCCGGCAAACCACTTTCGGGCATAGGTGGCGAAGTTGTATCTTCTTCAGATTTAGAAATGGGAGGAGGAGGAGTTTGTTGGAAAATATCTTTCGAGCCGCCAAACATAGAATTGGCAACTTCATCTGCAGAAGGAAGAGGTAGGTTATTGAGTGATTTTTCTCCATTCCAACCATCTACCGTCATGTTATAGCCATCTAATGTGGAAATCTCTTCAAGAGGAGAATTGGCTTTCTTTACTATACGGAATGCAATAATGGAAATTGATATAAATGCCCCGAATCCTATTAGTATGAATATTATATTACCGGATATCCACGCTATTTCACTTGCATCGGGTCCTTTTTCTATTGGATTTGGCTTGATTAAATTAATTGATGTAGTTCTTGTAAATACATCTAATTCGCTACTTACTTTTAATCCTACATCGAAGCTTACTTCATTCATACCTAAGTTATCTAGATTTTCACTTCGAACATCTATATAAATTGTCACAGATCTAGTCTCTCCAGCTTGTAGAACGAAATTTCTATCTTCTTCATCTATCCTAGCGCTATATATTGTGTACTGATTCTGGAGTTCGACTTCAGTTCGTACTTGTTGATCATCTGTTGGATGCATGCTAACAACAGTATAAGTCAAAGAATAATAATCACCCGGTTCAGATATCTCCATAGCATCGGATGAAGCAGAAGGCGGCATTGTGCGTAACCAACCAACCGACCCTACATTGAATAATGCTTCACCACTACTTGTTACTCCTACATCATTCTTGGATGCCTCTATGCTGGTCGCGAGTAAAGTTATTTTTCTTGCTCCGTCGGCATTTTCACCAAACGAATAACTAACTGATATATTATAAGATGATCCGGGCGAAATGTAAGGAGTTTTACCATCATTTAATCCAGATGCAGAAGTGAATACATCAGAGATGTGAGAGAAAGATATTGAAAATGAATCATCGATATTGCCGCGGTTCCATATCTCCCACCTCAATGTCCTATCTTCGCTACCAGCACTAAATATTTCATCAGTCATATTTAAGTTTGGTACTTCTACTAAATTAGTAACAGGCACTGTTAGATATACATTTGCACTTGAGGAGTAATCGGAATTTAATTGGCTAGTAGCAATTATTGTTACTCTATATGTCCCATTAGATATTCCTTGGGGCATGGGGAGTAAGAGAGAAATAGAAGTATCTCCTCCGTTAGCTGGTATTCCCGGCGTAATCTGTGCACTCGTAGATACATCCAAATGCCAATTATCAGTAGAGACTGAAATGTCAAAATATTCTTCAGTATTGCCATTATTTATTAGGAAAATTTCAACAATTTTACCATAACCGGGCCCCCCGGCAGGAGCCATGAGTGAATTCACAATGGGCGCTACAACTAAATTATGATATACTGGAACTTCTATGTAAAGAATAGTTTCTGCTTGAAAAACAGCAGGGGCTCTACCATTGGCAATTAGATTTAATGTGTAAATTCCCGGGGGCATGCCATCTGGCGCAGTTATCTCTGCATTCAATGCAAATTCTTCATTTATAGTTGAATTCAGAAGTGTAATATGTTCACCATTATCTGCATTATACCATTTGATATTCTCAGCAGGCCATTCACTGACATTGAATACTCCTCCGAGATTCCAAGTGGCTAATTGGTTCCCATTATTCTTCAGATTCATAGTTATATTAGCGGTTTCGCCGGGCAATATAGTAGCTGCAGGATTGGCCAACCTATCTGCTGCCAATGTGATTGAGTAAGTGGGATCTACTTTAACAGGTATGATGAGTGAGAATTTAGAACCATTAAGAACGCCATCATTGATATCTACTATCCAATCTATTTCTTGAACATCAGTTCCATCAGGTATTGATAGATTGAACCATACATCTGTACTAGTTCTAGCCTTTATTACTTTACTAACTACAAAATTATCATGATCAATAGGATTATTAGAATCTATCCTTAATGGATATTTATACATCCAAGACTGATTAGACAATGTAGTAAAATATCTTAGATTTATGTCAATATATCCTTTATTAAATAATCTACAATGAAGCGATGGCGGATTTGGATCTGCAGCTAAAACAATATATGAATTGGGGAGAGGATCATTACACTGTGCATCTAATGTATATTCTGGATATCTTTCAATTCCGAAAATAAGGAAAGAGTCGAGATGGATGCCTTCATTGGCGTCTGAGCCATCGGACTTGAATAAAAATGAAAGAAAGAAACCGTCTGATTGATGCATATTAGAAACATTCCAAATTAATCTAGACCAATCTCCTTCATTAGTAGAAGTATTTTGCTCAGTATAGTTGTAATAATGTACATCATAGCCGGAATCTGTTTCTAATAATATTGAATCTCCAGAGTCCATTTGACCCCATGCATTTGTTACTATCTGCATAGAGTAAAAGTCGGGGCTTTGTACTTTTACCTTACATAAATTCTGAAAATAAAGAGAAGAAAGTGGAGATGAATAGGAACCTTGGCCTAGGCCATGTGCGTAACCGTTACCCCATACTCCGTCTGAACATCCATCTAGATTGCTAGTTGTTATCCATCCCCAGTGTATTCTGTCATAGCGATTAGATGCATAGCGATTGCTATCGTTTCCCGAAACTTTCCAATGCCATTCACCTGTCGCACTAGAAGAATCTTCCATCCTCCACGTCCCTGTTGGAAAATCTCCATCCACTGTGACGCCATTTGACTCATAACCAGCGCCGAACCATGTCGGCCTTCCATATCCTTGAGGAGTATTCGTACAATATTTACCCTCTTCGCCTTCATCTGCACAGTATCCATTTTCTAAATCATCAGACCATGCGGCCACAGGAACTACACGTTCAAATCTATTATTGTCAACATTGCCATCTTGTAGACCAGCATCAACTAAACCTACCAATACCATTCCACCACTCAGCAATCCATCATCGGTCACAGTACTATGGGCAGTATTGGGAGTCCAGATAAAACCTAACCTATCAGATTGAGAACTTGATAAAGTGACATTAAAATTCCATTCTGTAATCAAGAAGCCTATCGGATGCCAAACTTGAAGAGTAGCATTTGCCGTTACAGGAGTTGGTTGGAAACCCAATTGAATGAAAGTAACATTTACTTGTATTGCATTTCCTTTAATCAAGTACTCTTCAGTAGATGAGTTGGGTTGCTCCCAAACTAGAGGTACACTGGAAGAATTACCTAATTCTATATTCGAGACCCGGAAGTCAACAGCATCCGACCTAGGGCCAACTCTGGAATCCACGGAATTATCAAAATTTGAAACTGCAATAAGTGGGAAAGCACTAACAAAAAGTAATATAGTCACGATGACATAAGAATATAGACTGCGCATATGTGAACATTTCGACCGAACATACGGGTATGAAAGTATGGGGTTGAAGTTTGAAATACAAATATAGTTCGCAATTTGAAATAGTATATCATAATCATAATTATGAGCCATTAAACATATGAAGGTCTTATCTCCATTAGATGAGACGTAGATGTCATGAGAACCGGAGGTAATTTACTAAGAAGGTTCCATCTTGCTATAATAATAATATGTCAAGTAACAATTGTACCTACCATTCTCTTTGCTATTGCTTATCTTATTGACATAGATCTGGAAAACTCGAGCATAGGGCTAAGAACCGAAATGATAAGTTGGGTAATTATTGCAGGGCTAACTTATGGAATACTATCACTAGTACTTTCTCTTCTTCTGAGTGGTTTTACTCCTTTCTACATTTCAAATAAAGGTGGTTGGATGGTAGTATTGGGCTTGAGTAGGAGGTATAATGATCCAGAATTGATAGACCGATCTAGGCTAGCCTCATATTCAAGTCCGCATGGCACTATGAGTAGATTAGTATATCAGAAAATAAGAAATGAAAAGTATGAGGTCATGGCAGTACATGGTGGCTTACAATTATTGGCTGTACCGATGCAAGTAATTCTAATTGTAGTTCCTTTAGTGATTATGGAAGGCGTACCTGAAAGTGTTGTGAAACCGGATTCAGCATTTCAATTAGGTATGATTGGATATCTAATTGCATTATGGGCATCAATAAGAATACATCCATTAATATCTCAAAGATTAATATCTTTTGCATATATATTTAGGAATATCCTAGGTAGATTTGAGAGAGTATCTTGGATTCTACCATTAGTCCTTTACTGGTTATTTGCTAGATTCATACTGAAATTGTCCCTAGGATGGTTGGGCATAGACTATGCGCAATGGCATGAAATACAATTGGAGAAGAGAATCATGCAGGCAATTGTTGATGAGGCAATAATACCTGAAACCGCTTTATTAGACTCAATTGTAGCAATATCAGTATTACCAATGGCTACTTTCACCACTATATCTGTATTAAGTGGGATGAGAAAAATGCCTGATTGGATGCTGGACCAGGAAATGAAATTAGAAAATATTGGAAAGAAAGTTTTAGAAGCGCCAAAAGAAAGAAATACGCCTTTCCCTAATGTGAAAAGAAATGAAAGTATTATGAAAGAAGAAAAGGGAGAAGAAAATATATTGATAGATTCGCCATTCAGTCTCTTTGATGATGATCAATAGAAAGAATATTATCCAAGATGGAGTTTAATATATTCCATCCTGCACCTAGAAATAATCCGAATGCGAATGCATTAGGGCCGTAATAAAATAGTCCTACGCTCGCAAAAAATAGGACCATGAGCGTTAGAGATAAATCTAAAATTGAGTTTTTATCAATCTTTAAGATATCTCCGAAGAATACAGAAGTTGAAAAACCAAATAATAAAAAAAGTGAATTCGATAAAAAATCTAGCACCCTATTCTCCCCTTAGCTCGGATAAAACCTCTTCTAAACGGTCCATCCCCCTAGATATTCCTGCCCTATCCAAGGTATAGGCAAAACGAAGATGACCTTCACCTGCCCGTCCGAATGCTGTACCAGGAGAGCACAGTACACCCCCCTTCTCCAATATCTTCAATGCTAATTGCTCACTATTGTATCCATCTACTTCTATCTTCGGGAAAACATAGAATGCGCCATCAGGGACATGACAAGATACGCCGGGCATAGAATTCAATCTTTCGCAAATAAGGTTTCTTCGTAACTTAAACTCGGCACACATCATAGCAGGGTAGCCAGGGGCATCTTTTAGAGCGGCGAGAACCGCATACTGCATTGCATCATTACTGCATGCCGTTACATAATACTGCATTTTATTCACTTGAATCATCGCCTCCTCATCTGGTGAAAGGATATAGCCGATTCTCCATCCAGTCATAGCGAATGTCTTGGAAAAGGAATTAATTAAAAATAATTTATCATGTCCTGCACCTAAGAAAGAAACATGAGCATCGGTATAAATTATACGATCGTAAACTTCGTCAGTTATTATCCATAAATCATGACGGATAGCAAAATCAACCAAAATATCGCGCTGACTGGCGGTGACAGTTGCACCAGTTGGATTGCTAGGAAAATTGTACAAAATAGCAACAGTATTTTCATTTACTCTAGCCTCGAGATCCTCGAGAGATGGTACAAAACCATTTTCAAAAATACAAGGGTACAAATTCGGTTCACCGCCGCAAATAATTACATCTGGAGGATACAGGGGGAAATATGGTTCAGGAATTAATACATTATCTCCGGGATTAACAATAGCAAGAAATACATCCAGAAGTGCATTAGTTCCGCTCATTGTTATACATACATTAGATTGGTTAATATCGGGTGACAAGTGAGACCATTCTTCAGCTATATGATCTCTTAATTCTGGCAGGCCGGCAGTAGTTGTATACTTGTTTTTACCTTCCACCATAGCATTATTGAAAGCCTCTATAGCCAATTTTGGTGGCTGAAAATCAGGCTCACCTAGGCCAAACTGTACTGTGTCATCTCCTACCATATCGAACATCCTTCGGACGCCTGTTGGCTCTATGCTATTCGCACGGTCGGAGAACTTCACCATATGTTGCCGAGGCAAGGTTAAGGGTTTTAAGAAGATGTGATAAAAGTCCATAAAAAGTCTATTGCAAGTTAATCTAGGACTAATTCTGCATCGAATATCTGTGAATCTTTTACTTTATTATCTTCATCATTGGTTCTAAAAATCTTTTTCAATTTTGAAATTATTGAATTTATCTCATCATCACTTTTGGTGTTTACTAGAATTAAAGCTACCAACCACAATACAAAAGTGCCAGATAATATAGCCAAAGCCAGAGGAGGGATCGATTTAGGCACTGAATAGTCTCCGTCTCCATAGATTGTTACCAATACTGGAAGAGAATGAGATGAACCTGAGACGGATCTTACTTCAACCTCATGTGCATCTGATGACAATTTACTAAGATCTATAGCTACACTCCAAGAAAAGGGCGTTAAAGGCCCAATATCTGAAGGCTGCTCTAAAATAGAATCATATATTGATTCCTGCCATATGCCTCCATCTATGCGATACTCGACTCTCTCAATGCTGCCAATTTGACTCCATGCATGGCCTTCAACAAATATACAATTACTACAGTCCATAATAGGAATT
>Ga0302119_10000727_pt1 | contig 14874 bp, 6 predicted proteins | sample AG5_Tmax_MG_FD_203114 | JGI IMG/M metagenome (GOLD analysis project Ga0302119, IMG submission 203114) | Marine microbial communities from Western Arctic Ocean, Canada - AG5_Tmax | ecosystem: Environmental > Aquatic > Marine > Oceanic | place: Canada: Western Arctic Ocean | collected 2017-10-01 | reverse complement strand
ATGACATGAATGTCGCGATTGTGCATAATGGCATCATCGAAAACTATCGCCAACTTCGTCAACGATTAGAAAAGCAAGGGTTTGATTTCCACTCCGAAACCGACTCGGAAGTTCTCGTTCATTTAATCGCGCATTATCGGAGCATGGGCAGCACTCCACTGTTGTCGGTACGCCGAGCCTTACAGAGGGTACGTGGGACATGGGGTCTTTGTGTCGTCTTTGAGGGTGAGGATGCCATTATCTGCGCCCGAAATGGTTCTCCATTGGTGATTGGCATTGGTGAAGAGGAATCTTTCATTGCCAGTGATCAACATGCCCTCACCCAGCACACAGACCGGGCAATTTTCCTTGAGGATGGTGAAATTGCGATAGTCAGTGCTGGAAAGGTACAGATGCATTTGCTCTCCGGAGGCAGGGCTGAGTCGAATATAACAACCTTGGAGGAAGATTGGGGTGAGGCTGATCTAGGTGATTTCCCTCATTTCATGCTGAAGGAAATCCACGAGCAACCTGAGGCTCTCCGGCATTGTATCTCAGGCCGTACTCTCGCTTCAGAAGGAAATTGCAAATTAGGCGGATTGGGTTTGACGGCAAAGCAATTGCAGAAAATACCTCACGTTCGCCTACTTGGCTGTGGTACCTCACTTCATGCCTGCCAAGTAGGACGCTTGGCCATCGAGCATCTCGCCCGAGTTCCGGCAATGGCGCACGTCGCCAGCGAGTTCCGCCACAATGACCCGGTCATTGATTCAAAGGCACTTTTCTTTGCAGTCAGCCAAAGTGGTGAGACTGCTGATACTCTTTCAGCGGTGAAAGAAATCCAACTTAAAGGTGGAAATGTCAGTGGGGTGGTGAATGTAGTTGGCTCAACCATCGCTCGACAATGCGGAAGGGGCGTGTATATCCATTCCGGTCCTGAGCAAGCGGTTGCCAGTACCAAGGCATTCACCAACATGACGGCGGCATTGGTGATGTTCTCTGTTCAAATCGGCAGGGCGAGAAGTCTGACTAGAAACCGGGGTCGGGAATTGGTCAAGGACTTGAATAAAATTCCAGACCAGTTGGAGGCTTACCTGGCCAAACCAGGCCCAATAATGGAAGCGGTAGATGCGGTAAAAGATGCCAAAATGGTTCTCTTCCTCGGGCGCGGGGTTTCTGCTTCCGTGGCCCGTGAAGGGGCGCTGAAATTGATGGAGGTTGCCTACATTCCATGCTTGGCTTATCCGGCGGCAGAAATGAAACACGGCCCAATTGCCCTTTTGGAACCGGGAAGTCCTGTGGTGGTGATAGCTCCGAATGATGAACTCAAGGAGAAGACTAGGTCAAATATTCAGGAATGCCGCGCTAGAGGGGCGAAAATAATTCTAATTCATGAGGAAGGAGATGACATATCTGTAGAGGCTGATATTTCAATTTCAGTTCCGAGTACAAATTCTCTGTTGTCTCCACTGCTGACGGTAGTGCCTCTTCAATTACTTGCATATCATACCGCTTTGGAACTCGAGTGCGATGTCGACCGGCCGCGTAACCTTGCAAAGTCAGTTACCGTTGAGTGATGAGAAAGGTGGAATTGTCGATATTCACGGAATACAAGCAAAATCTCCAATTCGACCAGAATCTCACCAGATGATTATTGTTGCAATGGAATCCATTCGGCAGTGTTTTCATCGTACCATAGCATACTGCCATCTTCATTCTTAGTCCAATGGACGCCATTCTCATCTTGCCACTGTTGCGTCGAAACTTGGGTCTCGACCGCGAAGTCTGCCTCGCTCAACATATCCTTGGATTTCGCTTCAGCACCTGCTCCAACTGCAGCGGCCATCGACATGTCTTGCAAAGACACTCCACCGAACATCTCTTCGCTTGAGGCATCGAAGGTGGATTCTGAGGAGATCCCATCCTCAGCCTTGCGGCCGAGAACAAAGAATAGAACTCCGGCGGTAATGGCAATTAGAATCCCTACTGATACGAACATCACCATGTTACTTGATTCTTCAACCGAAGAGCGCAGGGCGTCTTTTGGATATGCATCGACCGAATCGTCGACTCCATCGCCATCGGTATCTGTATCGAAGTTCTCGTCATTCGGGAAGTCATCCTTGTCGTCAAAGGTACCATCACCATCTGAATCGACCTGATACTCAGCGCAGCCACGATTGTTGACTGAAGTTCCCGCAACAGTATTTGCACAATCATCACCATCGTTCATGACATTGTCGTTATCCGAATCCAATTGGTAATCGGCACAGCCTTCATTGTCGACAACAGCGCCGTCGGTTGTTTGTCGGCAGTCATCATCAGAGTCAGCGACCCCATCATCGTCTTCATCAACTTCGCAACCGTCGTCTTGAACTGCGGTGCCAGTAGGGGTGTTGGCGCATTCATCGTTGATGTCCTTGACGCTATCACCATCGCTGTCGCGCTGTGCTTCTGAACAGCCGATTGCATCGACGCTGACGCCATCTGCGGTGCGAGAACATTGGTCGATATCATCGGTCACATAATCTCCGTCAGTATCCTTTTGGCTACCACTACAGCCATCGGAATCAGGTATTTCATCTTCCGGAGTATAGGGACAAATATCTACTGAATCTGGAACAATATCGCTATCTGAATCCTTTTGATCATCGGCACAGCCGAAGCCATCTACGGAGCTTCCAGCAGCGGTATCCGGGCATTGGTCTACATCATCTTTAATGAGATCATTATCCGAGTCTTTCTGGCTGTCAGCACATCCGGCTAGGTCGACTTCTGAGCCCATCGGAGTCCCCGGACAATTGTCCCAGGTATTATTCACCAAATCGCCGTCGTCATCGAGTTGATTCTGCGCACAGCCGACTGCGTTCACGCTTTGGCCAGCGGCGGTATTGGGGCAGGCGTCGACATCGTTCATCACAAGGTCCATGTCGTCATCGATCTGAGATTGCGAACAACCGTATTCGTCGACCACTTCACCTAGAGGAGTATTTGGACAGTAGTCGCCATTATTGCCGTTGGCATTATCGCCAAAACCATCGAGGTCGACATCAGCCCATTGGGTTGAATCATTGGTGAATGCATCTGGGTCAGAGCCGGTTGGGTTGTCACCATAGCCATCGCCGTCAGCATCAGACCACTGGGTGCCATCGGTGGGAAAAGCATCTGGGTTGTTGCCCTGCTGATTATCACCATAGCCATCACCGTCTGAATCCAACCACTGGGTCGAATCGGTAGGAAAGGCATCTGGGTTGCTGCCCTGCTGGTTATCTCCATAGCCATCGCCGTCTGCATCAGACCACTGGGTGCCATCAGCCGGGAATGCATCGGGGTTGTTACCGCTGGCATTGTCACCATAGCCATCACCATCTGCATCACCACACTGGGTGGCATCGTTAGGGAAAAAGTCCGGGTTATTGCCCCCCATATTGTCTCCACAGCCATCACCGTCTGCATCCGACCACTGGGTGCTCTCGGTAGGGAATGCATCAGGGTTGTTGCCGGCCGGATTATCACCATAGCCATCGCCGTCTATATCCGACCACTGGGTCGAATCGTTAGGAAATGCATCGGGGTTGTTGCCGGCCGGATTATCACCATAGCCATCGCCGTCAGCATCTGACCACTGGGTGGCATCAGCCGGGAATGCATCGGGGTTGTTACCGCTGGCATTGTCACCATAGCCATCACCATCGAAATCGGCCCATTGGGTAGCATCGGTTGGGAAAGCATCGATGTCATCCATGACTCCATCGCCATCTGTATCCTTCTGGCTGTCGGCACATCCATCAGCATCGACATTAGCGCCGGGTGGGGTATTGGGACAGAGATCATTCTCGTCGATGACGCCATCACCGTCGGCATCTAAGGTGATGTTGAAACACACCGAATCGGTGTCTAACAACGTATTATTCTGATACAGATTGGTCTGTAGGCAGTAGATGCCGGTGGCGTTGGGCGTGTTGTAGTTGAAGGTAGGGGCCTGCCAGGCACCTGTGGTACTGGGAATTACACTCATATTCGACTGCGCCAACTGAGTTCCGTTAGTGCTCTGTGAAAACAAGGTGGTCTGATATGAGAATTGGTAATCGGTATGAAGGTCGGTGACTTCGACATCAACAGAATTGGTTGTCGAATTGGCATCGTTACTGTATCCGGTAATACTGACACTGGGCAGAGTTGGATAGAATTCCACCTCATGGTAGCCGATGATATCGTTGCTCGAATTGAACAAAAATGCGATGAACCAATGTTCGTCAGCCGTCATTGGTGCAATCCAATTGAGAGCGGCTTGAGACGACGTGCCTGTTGCGGTGAAGTTCGACCACCCGCTATCGACGGTGCTATTGGTCACGTTGTCGTTGACTTCCCAATATACGCTGTAGGTCTCGCCCGAGGTGAGGTTGGAGGCGCTGTAGTTGCCACTACGACCGTCATAGCCGACCATAATTTCGAGCATTTCGTGATATATGATGTCGTAATCAGCAGCAACCAAACTCCCATTAAGATATAATCTGGCGATGACCCCGTAAAAACCTTCAGCATTGGTAGTCGAGAAGGTGATATTGTTCCAAATACTGGATTGGTTTGCAACCCAATAATAAGTCCCTGAAGTCCAATTTGTGCCATTGGCGGCGACCGGATAGTCGAGGATTTCATAGTCAAATGTGTAGTTGTTTCCGAGTACAAGGTTGGTGTAGTGAACTTCAGCACTCTCCTTGTCGGGCATGGTTACGCTGACCATGGGGGTGGAACTATTGGGGTGAGTCCACACTTCAAGGGTATAATTCCCATCACCTGAGAAAGACTCAACGCCGATGAATACGGTTTTTCCACCAGCTGAGAAATTGGTATTGTTGGAACTCGAAACTTCGGGATTATTGTTGACGCTTGAGTTGAACAGCCATGTGAATGTGGGGTCAATCATGTACAAATCGTAGTCGTTGGTTGTAGCGAACGACAATCTGGCGGTGACCTCATGATTGGCCGGAATTGAGATTCGGAAGGCGTCTGCAGGGTCGAGAGAGTCATGTACCCAGCCGGTATATGACGCATATGACTGGCTGGAGAGGTTAACCGCTGTGGAAGCGTTGACGCCAGCATCGCGCCCCGAGTTGGCATCGTTATTCGGATTGGTTATCGTACCACCTGAATTGCTGGTCTGGATGGTGATGGCATATGTGTTGGTAGCACTTGCCCAACCATAGACATGGATGTAAACCGTCTGCGCAGTGGTAACGCTGGCACTGACCGCTTCATCATTGGTGGTAGACTGCGAGATGTCGAGTTGACTGGAAGTGGAATCTTCAATCTCCATGTCGATATCACCGAGACTGTGTGAGAAGGTGATGTTGGCCCATACGGTTTCATTAGCCGCAAGTGAAACTGCAAAGTAATCATCATCGCTCGAGATGTGAATCGAGAGATTATTATGGCTGAATGGCGGAGTGACCTGAGTAGCTGTTGACATGTTTTCATTGGACTCCAATGCATCGCCAGAGCCGTTGGTTGGCGGTGGGGGTGATGGAGTGCTGGTCGCTTGGATGGTGAAGTTGTAATGTGAGGCGCCGCCGGAACTGAATATCCCGACGTAATAGGTGGCGTTTGAAGTGACGTTGAAGATTACCTGTTCATTGTCGGAGGACGAATGGCTATAATCGAAGAGGACATTATTCAGTCCATTATATCGGTACATATTCAGTTGTAGGTCAGCAGTGCTGTGACTGAAGGTAAGATTGGCCCAGACCATGTCGCCGGAGGTCAGGTTCAAGGTGTAGTAATCGTCCTCACTGGCATTGTGGATATTCGCAGATGTGGTGCTGTTAATCAGTATCGATGTTGCAGTAGAAATGGAGTCATTCGGTTCGTATTGGTCTTGGCTCAAGTTTGTTGTTCCCGATGAATAATACGTTGTGTTGTATTGGGTAAGAAGTTGTGGAGGTTGTGTGTTTTGATACAGGCGCACCGAGACGGTGTAATTGCCTGCCTGATTCCCTGGACTCCAAACTGCGGTATCGGTCATTGTGGTGCTGTTCGGAGAAATCCAGTAGCCACTGTCTGAATCGTGCAAAGAGCCGCTGGGGAAATAGACGAAGACATACCATTGGTATGAGTCGTTGAGGTCGAGGTTGCTGGCAGAGATATTCGCTGAGGACGGTCCTACACTAGAGGCGCTGATGGTCTCATTTCCAGTGATAGCCGAAGTTGCCGGGATAAAAGAAGTAAATGATCCGACAATCAATAATAGAACTGCTAAACGAGATTTGGTAGCATTTGAAAACATGTCTCCACCTAGCAATGGGCTAACGCAGACTCCTTTGAAGACTTCCATTTCCGGGCGCACTGCAAAATACCATTCAAAGAATGGTAAATCTGTTTTCGCTCCCTTTCCAAGCAAAGGGCTTGTAGCCGAGCATGTGATTGGTATGGCGCATCTTTACGATTGCCATTTTTCTTTTGACCTCGTCGCCATCTCGGTCCATCACTATATGCATCACCCCATCAGAAAGGTAATCTTCAACCCCGTGATCACCGAATTGCTTGTGGTCATCACCCATCATTTCACAGATGAAGAATGCGGTAAGCCCAAGGCGCCTGACTGCCTCATAAAGTCGGAAAATCTCATCGCGAGGATTTTCCATTTTGGTCAGTGTGAAGAACGCGCCGAGGCTATCGAAAATCAGTATTTCAAAACCAATACTTTCGCGGTAATTGGTCAACTGCTTGATTAGTTGCCCCATCCAGTCGACCTTGCCCGACATCCCTTGTTCGTTAAGTTGCACCCGTAGGTCTGCAAGGTCGATGATGGCTATACGGTTGCGAACCCGGGGGTCGTCGACATTCATCCCCATCCCGGACATGTGGCTGCGCAGGCTATCTTTCCCTTGCTCAAGGGTGACATATATTCCCGAAGTATCGCCATTTAAAACCGCATTATACAAGGTCGAGAAGGTCAAACTAGATTTCATCGAACCGCTGGAACCCGCGACTAGAACAATGTGTCCTTTGGGGATACCACCCTGCATGTGTTCATCAAGACCTTCGACAAAAGTTGGGATTCGAGAATCATCATCAGACATACTACCGCCAACTAGTGGGTATGCGATGACCAAATAAAATCAACCCTTTGGCAATGCCCAACGGGGGAAGGAAAAAGTCTCTGAACTCATCAGCACATTCATGGCGATATGTGGAGTGTGGTTGGCCTCGGCCTCGACACGCCGAGCGACACTTCTTCGAGAGTGCTTATCCGATTCGGACGTTTGGTTTGCGGCCGACCCACTGCTCGCCGAAGAAAAGGCATTGGGTTCGGGTCTTGAGGTGAAAGAGAAGGTGGAATTAATAGCAGATGAGAAGGCTGGTACAGCGCGGATTGAGTTGAAGTTAGGCCGTCATCTCGAACTGGATTGGCAATGGTTAGGAGCCGAACCAGCAACGATTGCAAAACCCACAGATTACGATTCAATTATCATCATTGTAGCAGATACCTTGGTGGTCGACCCTGATGATCCATATGTCGCGCTGGGTCAGCCCGAGGACAAATTATCTGCGGCCTCGATTCTATTGCGACTCTCCGGCCGCAGGCATGCTGTATGGTCGGCCACGGTGTTGGTCAGTTTTGCTGAATCGACCGGAGAATCGCACGAGGAGTATCAGCGGGCGAAATTTTGCAGTGGTGCGCTGGTTGAATTTGATGAATTGAGTCCCGCAGCGCTTGCTGAATTGCTGTCCTCAGGCAAATGGCGGGGTAAAGCCGGTGCTTACGACTTAGCCGGTACCGCCGGAAAACATGCTCGACTAATAGAAGGCGATGAGTTATCGGTTCTAGGATTGGCACCAGAAGCCCTAGCTGAACTGATTCAGAGAATCAACGCCCGTTCTTGACCTAGGTCATGTTTGGTAACGTCGACGCAAACCCCTACCCCGGGAATCATCATCAATTTATCCTCATCATCGAGGGCGAATATGACAAGATCCATTTCGTCAGCCATTTGCCGTAACGTTCTACGGCATGCAGATTGGTGCGCGTCCATGTGGATGAGAGAACGTAAATCGACGATCAGAGAATCTCCTTGATTCAGGCGAGTAGCCATTCCATTCAATGGCAGACTATACCGATTCTCGTCCGGCATGATGTATCGGAGAGCTTGAAGGGGAAAATTTGCAGTTCGGCTGGTGAGCTCTTGCCAGGCTTTTTCTCCAAGGTCGTGAAAGGGTTCTCCATCGGGGGTTATTGGGCCCTTCCAATTTGTAGGAGTTGGCGGAGATAACCCCTTTCGACCAGATTTAGCCGCTTGAATAGCACCGGTAAGGCCGCGTAGATTACTTTCTTGGCCGACCTGTTTGTCTAAGCCCAAGGGTAATGGTTGTGGCTTGTTTGAGACAGTCTTGGTAGGACTGGTCTCAGCCTTTTTCCCCACTTCACGAGGTGGCCCTTCTGGGTCGGGAAGGCCGAAGAATTGCCACAGATTTGCCACTGATTCGCCTCCTAGAAGTCCAAATCATCGTCCACCATTGATGAATCATTTGTTGTTGCTTGGCTGCTCGCTGTCGATTGCTGTTGTAGCAACCAATTAGCACCATAGTACTTCCATTGCTCTAGAGACCATCCATGTGGTAATCCAGATGCTGGGATTGGTGGCGCAGCAATCTCTTCTTGAGTAGGTGGCGGTGTTTGCATAGGATAAACGACTGGTTCTGGAATAACTGTGGGTGCTGGTTCAGGAGTGGGACTCGGGGTCTGTGCTAGAGCGGAATAAGTCTGTGGCATCGCAGTAGTTGCCATTTCCGGTGACGCGGCGGTAATTGAGGCTGTGCCGTATGCATCGAGAGAATGATGTTCGTTGGTGTCGGCCAACCCTGTCGGTGTTTGAACGGCAAGTGGTTGCTCAATTGGCGGCAAGCCTGTGGGGGGAAGTCCGACTGGGGCTGAGATTTCACCCATCGACGCCTCAAGTGGGTCGAATACACCGTCTCCGGTGGCTTGGCTCATCAATCCGGGGGTTGGCTCGGAACTCCAAGGCTTGTCGTCAACGAATTGTGAGGCGGGGCTACGTCCCCTTACGAACATGAATACTAGAAGTAGGCTGAGAATGACGATTAGGATACCGACTAGAGTTGTCGGTTGGCTAATCGAGCCGAAAAATGCCTCAGTAACCGGCATTGCTTCAACCGTAACGGTGACGTTGGAGGTGGATTGTCCACCATCGGTATCCTCGACATGTAAGGTGATGATGCAGGTGGATGGAGCCGGGAATTCAAATGTCGCATTGACATCTTCAACATCGATATCCCCGCCGGCCAAGCCATCGCCATCACTGTCGAGACAATCATTATCCCACCACATCCATAATTCGTCTGAATCCGAAGGTGTATCCTCGCTCAAGAAACCGTAGAAGGTGTAAGATTCACCCTCGACCAAAGTCAATCCATCCCCAAGGTCAGCGTCACCGGTGAGAATCGCGGTAGGGGCTTTGTTTACCACGGTGATGGTGACATTTGTCGAGGTACTATCACCATCATCATCGGTGGCATGGAAAATCACGGTATAGTTTCCTTTCTTGGCATAGTTGTGAACCAATAGTTTTCCCTCAATATCACAATCATCTTCGGACGAACCGTTATCATCGGTATTCGCTTCAGGGTAGAGGTCCCAACAGAGAATGAGATTATCTGCGTCGCTGGCGGTATCGGTTGCGCCTCCAGAAAGCGAAACGTCCTGATCTTCAGCAATCGGCAGTGGCGGTTCGATGGCCGGTACTACTGGCGGTACGTTGATGACCGTGACAGTGCGATTTTCCACCCCGCCGCTGGCACCGTCATTGTCGAATAACTCGACTTGAATTCTGTGTTCACCAGCGGTCGACCACATAGCATCGGTGGTCGACGAAGGACCATAGGTAGTCACCATCTCATCGGGATTAACGTCGGCATCGATTATCCAGTGGTAGAATAATGAATCGAGGTCGAGGAGAGTATCGTTTCCGGTAGCAATGAGTTGCACTGTCTCATCTTCGTAAACCTCCCATTCGCCTTCGACCTGGCTGCCATTAATCCACAACTCAACCGCAGCTAATTGTGGCGGGCGATTGAGGACGATGAAAGAAATCGTCGCGGTGGTGGTCGCATTATCTTCATCCCTCGCTAGCGCAGTCACAGTCATCTCACCTTCCTCATCTGGAGAAAAGGTGCAGGTGGGTTGGGTAAGTCCTTCATTGCACACTACATTAGGCCATGAAACTGAAACCGGTTCATTATGACTGTCGAGGTCTCCGTAATCACTGGCATCAATGGTAATCTGGCTTTCAGCGGTAACATTTGCAGGGGCTGAGAGGTTTATCCATGGGGCGCGATTAATTACGGTGACAGTAGTGTTTGCCATCTCTGAATCACCTTCGTCATCATATATTGAAAATGAGACCAAATATTCGCCATCATCATTCCAGGCCCACTCTAGAATACAATCATCTTCCCCTTTGGTGGTGTCGGAAATGCCATCCCCATCTTCATCGATGTGGAAGTCACAGGTGACATTACCACCGTCGGGGTCATAACTCATGCTGGCATTTACCGTTGCGTTATCGTGGGTTAGAACGCCATCGAGTACGGTGACATTAGCCAATGGAACGCGGCCGACAAAGATGGTGATTGCAGCAATATTATTCGAACGATTGCCATCTTCGGTGATATTCTCTTCGGGGTCTACTTCAAAGGTCAACGAAATATTCCCAATAGCCTGATTCACCGGTACAGTCCAATTTGCAAGAAACGCCAAACTTTCCATCGGAGTGAGAGAGGGAACACCCACACGCGACGAAGAGCCGTCCGGAGATGACACCTCGACATCAGTGGCTGGTGAAGTCTCAGTTCCGCGATTCTGAACAAGCATGGTGAATTTCAACTCATCGCCCGGTATTGTGTTGATTGAATTTGGCGGGACATTCACCGATATTCCATCACGTACTCTCTCAACGATAACGTTGTCAGTCCTCGCCACTAAGTCAATCGCAGTCACATCTGGGTCAAGTACAACTGTTGATACTCCGACATATTTCGCTACTGGATCCCAGACTATGACCCCGTGGCTACCAACATCTTCGATGGTGGTTGAGTTGTCATCGCTATCGCCAACATTGAAGGTTGTCCATGCGGAACCATTGAATCTTGTCGTCAGGGATTGAATCTCCGAATCCACTTCCCACCTCAACTGCAGGTTTTTATTGGTAGCAGGTGTTTGTCCCATATTGGATGAATAATTAGCCCACACCGCCAAGTTTGCATCGGGTCTGACTCTGTCAAATTGTGGAGAGACATCGACTACTGTCTTGCGAATACCGGGACTTGATCCGATGTTCGAGCCTTGGGAATCTACCGGGTCATATTCTTTCAACAACCAATCAATCTGCATTCCCAGCGAGGATTCAAGAAAAGAATTCCATGCATAAGAACGAGCCTCCGGACAATACCATCTAAAACCATCAGGATCTCCCGATTCATCCCAGGAATTTATTTTGAAGGATGAGCCACAACCGGTGTATTGAATAGTTTCTGTACTATTGGAAGGAGTTCCCTGCTGAGTGATTTGGTGAGTGGTTGTTCCATTCCCACTGGTGTTATATCCGTCTAAATCGAAAAAGTCCGATTCCCCGGTAATATTTGTTTCCGAGAAGTAAGAATTATTCCACGTATCTCCCATGATCATAGGGAAATCGTAACCTTCATTTGGGGGTTCATAGTAATTTGAAATTTGTACTAATCCAACATCCTGTGCAAGGAAACCCAAGTTAAGCGGAAGAAACTCGACATCGACGCTGAAGTTGCTGTAAATAGTTGCCAAATCACTGACCCTGATTAAATCATAGGCCTCATATTCCATATCGACCCTGCCGTTGTATCCTTCAAGGTAGGCACCATTGTTACCCGTAGAGAAATCTCCCTCCGACTTCACCTTATATGTCAGAGTCTGAATGCCTTCCAAATCCATGAAAATGATATCTTCAACCTCTACGTTGGTATCGCCTGTCAATGTATTAACACTTGCACCGCTAATATTTGCCGAAGCTATCAGTCCTGCTACGTCAAAGGTAGTTTCGTACACCCACTTATCACCGATTCTCCAAGCCGAGATGTCGACTGAGGGATGACTACTTCTAGGTGCAGAACTCAAAATAATACCACCGCTTTGCGACTCTTCCAAATCTGGAATCGGCAACTCTTCGACGGTAAAAAGCGCTGAAAATGAAGAGAGAATCAGCAGAGCGAGGACTATGAATACCGGTGTACAAGAGCGCTCCATCAATCACCCGAGGGCGGTAGAGCACTTCAAATTCTTCGTCGGATGATTTACTGCTGAGTACCTTCAAAAATCCAAATCATCTCCATCAGAGATGTTGGGTTGAGGGGGATTATCTTCTAACCAAGACTTGCCATGATATTTCCATTGTTCCATTGTCCACCCCGGTGGCAGGCCTGAGACAGGAACAGGGGGCGCCGCTTCGGCGATGGCAAAGTTAGAGATTGCGGTTGAGGTGGTTCCGGAAAAATTGGCAGGTTCTGTGGCGGTGATTGATGAGGCAGCCGTAAAGTCAGTGCTGACAGGGTTGGATGTGGCTGGAAAAGTGAGGTCGATGACCTCGGTGGGGGTGTCATCAGCCGTCAAATCCGCCGACGACTGTTCCCAAGGCGCGATATCCTCATCGGGATGGTCGGATTTTCCGGTGATTGCTCGGTAGGTGACTATCCCGATAAGCCCAATTAGAACGAGTGAGAGAATCTTTGTCATCAGACCTGCTTCTTCTCCGATTACCGAGCCGATTACGTCGCCGACGAGTCCTCCTTGTGACGATGAGACCTCGACGATTACCGACGCAGTGCCCGGTCTAGAAACGTCTTCATCGAGAACCCGTACCGTCACCTCATAGGAGCCAGAAAATTCCCAGGTTTGGCTCACCGTTCGCCCGACATGGTCGGCATCATTGGTCGTATCGCCATCACCATCGCTGTCGACGGTGGCATCGATATCCCAGGTATAGGTGAGATGGGGTAGGTCGGCGGTGGAATCCAATATCCGGGAAACCGTCAGTTCGCAGGCGCTTCCGACACTTGCCTCACAGACCTTGATGGTCGGGCGAGGAGGTTGATTTACGACAGTGATATTGGTGGTTTGATAGGCACGCGCACCATCGTTATCGGTGACGTGGAAGATGACCCGATGAATCCCATCTTGATTCCAAGCCCATGCCAGAGTGTCGCCGAATACATCGCAGTCATCATCAGCGGAACCCACACCATCCTGATTAATGCCAGGATCGACATCCCAGCACGCTATCAGAGTCAGGTTATCGCTGGCGGTATCGTGATATTGGCCGGTGAGTTGTACGCTCTGAGATTCGGCCACCGGTAACGAATCAGGCAATTCATCGATATGCGGGGGGACATTTTCAACCTGTACCCAGGTTTCGATGAAGCCGGAACTGGCTCCATCGTTATCGACTACCTCAAGGCGAACGATATTGCGCCCCGACCTCGGCCAAGCCACCTCAATCGCTGACGAGTCTCCCTCGGTGCGCTCAAACCAAGTTGTATCTTGGTCGTCGGGGCGCCAACGCCATTCCAATGTCGACAGGTCATCGAGGCTATCCACAGCCTCGGCGCGCAACCATATTTCCTCATCTTCTGCGACTTGGAAAGTACCTTGCTGGTCGGACTCAATGCTCTGTCCATTCGCATCCCAAAGGGTAACATTGACATCCCTTGGGATAGCATTGGTGAAAGTGATATTCCAAATTGCCTGAGTGATTTCTCCATCATCGTCAGTGCCGATAGCGGTGAAAGATTTCATTCCTTCAACATCTGTAGTCGTGGTGCAGGTTCGAGTGAAATATCCCTCAAGGCAATTTGCTGACGGCCAGTAGATGTCTACCATGCCAGGCCAGTCATCTTCAGAATCGGTATCGTTGGCAAACACATCCATCGTCACCATCGAAAGTGCCGGTGTCTCTGTTAACATACTACTGATTATCACCGTGGCAGGCCGGTTCAGAACTGTCACATTTACGCTAGAAGATGCACTATCCTGCTCTTCGTCGATGACTGTGACAATGACTTCAAAGATGCCATCATCGACCCATGATAGATTGGTGTGGCAGTTGGATGTTGCGATGGTCTGCCACTGCAAGCCATCTCCTAACTCGTATTCCACTCTGAAAACGCAGGAGACATTTCCACCATCCAAGTCGAATGATTGTTCGGCACTGAAAAACAAATCACTCATCGAATAGATGGGTGTAATTGTATTGATGACAACTTCGGGTAATGTTCCAACGAATACCGGTATTTCGCCGATGTTATTGCTGGGGTCGGCATCTGCGGAATTCAACAGTTCAGGGTCGACCTCGTAGGTAATCATCACATCACCAATGGCAGAATCACTAGGGACAATCCACTCAAACCCGACACGGTATTCCTCATATGTGGACAGTGCAGGAACATTGAACGAGACGAGTTGACCATCCGGTTGTTGTACCTCTACCGTTGTTGGGACACTAAGGATGATGCCTCTATTCATCACCGGCAAATCAAAAATCAGACTATCGCCTGGGAGCACGTTAAATCCCGAGATTTCATTGAGAGGGCGAACATCACCACTACGATTTCTAACGATTGAGACGCGGTCGGTCATAGCGACTAAATCCAAGGCCACCATATTATCATCCAATGTCATTGTAGTTGCTCCGATTCGTCCGGCAGAAGATTGCCATGCAATGATGCCGTGACTTCCCCAGTCATATGTTGTCGCAGACGGGTCTAATGCATCTCCCGAGTCGAATTCAAACCATGCTGAGCCATTTGCTGAGGTGGTTCCTGACAGCGCTACACCTTCTCTCTCGTGACGTA
>Ga0302119_10000726_pt1 | contig 14886 bp, 13 predicted proteins | sample AG5_Tmax_MG_FD_203114 | JGI IMG/M metagenome (GOLD analysis project Ga0302119, IMG submission 203114) | Marine microbial communities from Western Arctic Ocean, Canada - AG5_Tmax | ecosystem: Environmental > Aquatic > Marine > Oceanic | place: Canada: Western Arctic Ocean | collected 2017-10-01 | reverse complement strand
CACTGGATGCCCGATCTGGCCGGGGAAGTGGATCGATGTCGCTTTCGCGACTGTCTCCACCGTCAGGAACCCGGATGTGGGGTTCTGGCGGCACTATCGGAGCAAAGAATCGACCCGTTGCGCTATCGCTCTTACATCGGAATCCTCGACTCAGTGCTGGAGCGGCAGGAGAGAGACCGATGAATCCGCGGGATCTGTACGGTTCTGGCGTCATCCTGGATGACACCAGAACTTCGGAGAGTTACGGATGAATCCTGTAATTGCCAAGCTGGTTTCGGCTGCCAGAAAGGGCGATCGAGAGTCATTTTCGAAGTTGGTCTCACTACATCAAAATGCTGCGGCGAGTATTTCCTACGGTATTCTGGGGGAGACTCACCTGGCTGCGGATGCCGTTCAGGATGCGTATCTGAAATCGTGGCAGGGGCTTGCCAAGTTGAGAGAAGATGAACGATTTTCTGCATGGTTCATGCAGATCGTACGCACCAGTTCGCTCGACTTGTTACGGCACAGAAAACGCAAAGCTCCAGAGAGTGCGCCGCTGGATGAGGATCGTGATGCGCACCGTTCCCCTGGTCCGGTCGAATCGCTGGAACGTCGCGAACGGTCGATTCAGATCCGAGAATTGATCGATGAGTTGCCGCCAGAGTATCGAGAAGTGTTACTTCTCAAGCATGACCAGGGAAGGTCATACAGAGATATCGCCAGGCTGCTGGGCATGACCGCCAAGGGAGTAGAGTCTCGCTTGTTTCGAGCGCGACAAACCCTGGCGGAAAAATTGAAACGCCTCGATGGAGATGGACAGGAGAACAGATGAATCCGCAACCCGATTGCGACCTGGTTCGCCGCTGGATTTCCCTCTCAGAAGATCAAGAACTGACCACTGATCGCTCGGAGATGCTAGAGGCCCATCTCGATCGTTGCAGTGCCTGCCAGAAATGGCATGCAGAATTCCAGACTGGATTGGATGCGTTTGGCATCGGCTGTGACGAAGTGGTCGAAGAGATCGATCACCTGTTGACCGGGCACCTCGCTCCAGACCAGTTGCTGTCGGAGAGTGAGCCCGCCGAGGTGGCGATGGCTGCAGAGAATGCTGCCCCGCGAATGGCGGCGATGACGGCCCTGTTACTGGGGATCATCAGTTTGGTGGCATGGTGGTGGAATTCATCCGAACTGGATACTCTGCTGACCCTTCGTTCGGTGGCGGAGGAGAGCCGCGTCGAACTGGCTGGTGAAGTGATCGTTCTTCGTCCCGGAGTCGCGGATCAGTGGGTCCAGTTGAGCCAGCAGGTCACCTGTATCGCTGGTGAAGTGGTTTTGATCGATCCCGCAGGCCGGGTGGTGAAGTTTGGTTCCGGGGCTCGCCTTCAACCTTTGACCAATGACTCCATCGCCTTGGAGTCTGGTACTGCTCGCTTCGAGGTGGAGCGCAAGGGGAAGGGATACTCGGTCATTACCGACGAGGTGACGATCCATGTCACCGGTACCGTTTTCGAGATGCGTCGATTGTCGAATCCCACCCACACCGAGGTACTGGTGATCGAGGGAAGTGTGGAGGTCGTCCGAGGGGAGACGTTGCCACTGCCTCTTCACCAGGGCGAGAGGGTCGAGGTTTCCGGTGAAGGTGGTCTGATGTTTCACTCCGCTCGCCAGGGAGATCTCGGAGAAGCACGACCTCGCGCTCGTCTCGGACCGAGCAGGGTGGTTCCACAGAACACACCCGAACCGCTCTTCGAGGAGGAAGTGCCTTCCGACGGAGAGGGAGGTCGTAGCCGTCAATCTCCGCTCGATCTTCCCGTGAACAGTGGTGACGAAGAGGACCGTGACGAAGAGGACCGTGACGAAGCGGACCGTGACGAAGCGGACCGTGACGGTCGCTGAGATCGGATCGCTGAGATCGAGGTGCGGTCGAGTCGTGAACTACTGGATCGAATCGATCTCGAAGACTCGTCCATCGATCAGTCGGACCACCTGATCATGGTAGGTCCACTCCTCGACCAGATGATCCTGTATTCGAACCCAGGTCACTTCTCCGGGGCTGCCATGCAGCGCCACGACAGATTTCCTGGTCGATCCAGAGCGAATGATCTTGGCGACGGTATTCTTCCTCGAGACGGCGAGGATCTTGTCCAACTTCATCGAAGTGGATTTCTTCAGCGACTCCCGGCGAGAATCGGTGACCTTGCCATCGGCCACGACCAGGCCCTGGATTCGGTAGTAATCTGTTTTCGAGAGCCAGCGACCTTCGAGGAGAAATAACTGCTGTTCGAGAGCCAGAGCATGCAATCCAAGCCGCTCGATGGTTTCACCGAGAATGGCTTCACCAGACAGGAATTGGCCCCCGAGGAGGAGCCATCTGGAGACATCGCCGTGCGGTGAGTACAACGCCAACCACAATTCCTGTCGAGCGGGTAGGGGAGCCTCTCTCAGCAGGAAGCGTAGGATTGAACCGTGTCGATCGGAAGGGCCATCTGAAAGTCGTGCCTGATGGTGGGCAAGGCTCTGTTCCCAGGATCCGACCGGCAGCGCCTGGATGATCGACCAGCCCTGGTCATTTCTCACCAGCCACAGATCGAGTAGCAACGGTCTCTCTCTTCGTCCGCGTCGCGGGATCTTCACCAGCGAAGCCACCCGGACCGGGTCAGATATGCCATCGATCTGGATGGCATTTCCGATTCGGTCGCCGACTCTTCCTTGAAGATGAGCGAGAGATGCATCGGTGAGATGCAGTTCATCCGCTGTGATGAGATCACTTCCACAGGTGGTGGACAGGATGGCGATGGTGAGAAGTGCAGTGGATATCATTTTTCGAGTTCCTCCACATCACACAACCGACCATCGGCGAGCGTCACCAGGATTCGACCTTGACGACTGCGCTGCAGATCCACCGCAGTGGATCCCAGTTCAACTTCGCTGGTGATCTCGCCACTGGGGTCGTGCAAACGGAGGATCCCATCCACGCCCGCCACCCAGGTTGATTCTGAATTGCCCGCTGCTGCGAGAGGGGCACACGATGCACCGGAGGGACTCATGTGTTCCTCGGTGATCGATCCTGTCACGGTCGCCCAACCCTCTTTAGTTCCATAAAAGTTCTTCAAGCCCTGCTGGCGTGATTCAGTCGAGGGCGCGGGGCCGGTCGTCATCGTGTGGTCGACCCAGATGGTTCCGTCTTGAAGCAAGGTTCGCCCATCGGGCAGTACCTGATTCACTTCACCAGGGAGTCGAGCCGTGGATCCGATCGGTTTTCCTCTCCCATCGATGTGATGTTGCAAACGTGTTCGATCGATCACGAGCAATCCACCATCGATCGATGGACTCAGCAGGGAGATCGGCGCATCACAGTGATATTTCCAGACAGTCTTTCCACGTGCATCGAGATGAATCACCAGTCCGTCTGCATCGGCGAGAACCCAACCGTCTTTGAGGCTGCATGCTGCAGTCCAGGGTGCGGCTGCGGTGGGGCCGATGGCACGGATTCCACCGTTGTGTTCCACCACTACAGCTCTCCCCGAGTAAGGGACCGCAAGCACCTCTCCCTTTTGTTCCACCAGCAGTGCAGCAGGATGCCCTTCGATACCGACCAGGTGCTCACCGGTCGTATGAAGTTGATTCACATCCACCACCCTGATCAGCCCATCGCGACCTGCCAGGACCAGGGAATCACCGGCGAGGGCAGCATTCTGGACAGGTGACGGCAAGGTGTATGTGCGCAAAGGACCACGGACCAGTGAAACATGTACCACTGGAGGGGATTCCCCGGAGAGGCGGATCGTCTTGGTCCTGCAACCGGAGCGCTCGACGAAGAAAACCGAATCAGATTCTCCGACGAGGTCGACGATCATCGGTGTGTTTCCGATGACCTTCTGATGTGAATTCAGGACTCGAGCTCCGCTGGGACGGCTTTCGATCTGGACCGGGAACCGGATGCTCTTGATCTCGATCTCGCTGAGAACCTGAGTTGCCGATGGGTCCAGTTGATCGAGCAACTTTCTCGCTGCAATGACATCGCCTTGATTCCTCAGTTCGATCGCTTTATGGATCGATTCTCGTACGAGGTTACGATTCTTCTGGCGCTCTTCTCTTTGCATCTGAAGGTTGTTACTACGGGCAGTTTTCTCCGACGTCAAGAGACTGTTGATGGTGCCATGGAGTCGAGCACTCGCCTTGGCTCCGGAGGAACCGGCAAAAGTCCAGGGGTGTTCCTTGGCTACCCTTTCGAAAGCGAGGGCGGCACTCATCATTCCTGATGTGTCAATGTTGCTGGCCTCGATCGATCGAGCCGCAGAAAGCAAGCCTCGTGCCCGCCACTCGGAGGAGACCTGGATCAAGCAAAGGATGAAGAACAGAGCAGCACTGCCGATCATCGACCAGTGGCGAATTTTCCTGTTCGTGTCGATGGTACCTCTGCGTTGACGTAACTGCGCAAGATCATCTTCGTTCAGAGCAAGATCAGAATTTAACTCCCGAAGGATACGCTCGGCACGAAGTGCGATCTCTGGAGAATTCTTGTCGGCAAGTTCAATCGCTTTTGCCAGGCACCTTTCTGCAGAAGGATCTTTTACCCGCTGTAGCGCCTCTCCGAGCTGGAGCCAGTAGCGGGCATCCGAGCCACGCAACGACTCTGCTTCTTTCAGCGATATGATCACCTGGCGAAGTTCTCCGCTCCTGCGCAGAGATCTGACCAGATCATCGAGGATCGTGTGAACCCTGCGGGTCGGAATGTGCTGACGAAGAGTCCAGGCATTCTGAAGGTCTTCCGTGGTTCCCGGGGCGAGGATCAGCAATCTCTGGAGACGGATCCAGGCACCCGGACCGTCACCATTCATCTTGAGGATCTCCACCGCTCTGCGGAGGAATCGTGCCTCCGCTTCGGGATCGTGAAGAGCAGCACATTCAGCGGCTTCCTCGAGAAGGGTGTGTCCCATCGAGGAGCCTGCACGATCGATGAGTGCCTCATAGAGACTCAACGAGGATGCAGGGCGATCTTTCTTTCTAGATCTTGCTTCTTCCATCATCTCGCCAGCGCTGGCTTCCCGCACCTTTCCTTCTTCGATGAATCGATAGAGGATGGAACAGGTATCAAATCGAGTGCTGGTCGCCTGTGAGAGAAGTTCATCGATGCTTCGGTGACCATCGATCATCATGAACAACGAATGAGACTCTGCCGGTGGTGGAGTTCCCTCCACAGGATTCAAGATCCAGCGAAGATCCTTGATTCGATCGCGGATCAATTTCCATTCATCCGCCTGGCGCAGGCCTTCGATGATGATGGTCATCGGATCGACCTGGATACGGGTGACTTGTTGGATCTCATCTTCTGCAGCGGATTGAATCAACTCCGGAAAGAACTCGAAGGTTCCCGATTCCCAGAGAAACAGGTCGAAGAGTTCTTCCTCAAGTTTGAGCCTCAGAGCTTGCGAGAGTTGGAAGTCATCGATGATTCCTCGCTCGATCAGAGCCCTACCCAGGAGCATTCCTGTTCGCTGCTGATCTTGACGAGCATTGAGCAGTTGTTCTTCGGAAACTACGCCTCCACGAAGGAGAATGCTGCGCAGCCGGATGCGGCTCGCGGAGCCGGAGCGAACCAGGGTGATGTGCCCGGTTTCGAATACGATCGATACTTTTTCCTTGTCGCGTTCAATCTGAAGTGTTCCGGTACGTGCACCATGGGAAAGGGTCTGCAGGAGTTCCTGAAGACCGAAGTGCTCGAGATGTCCGCGAAGGCTGCTCATTCGATGGCTCCCGCTCATTCGTCGTGAACGGCCGACGAACGCCGGAGGTTCCTTCGAGTCAGATACCCGCGATAGGAGTCGGGGGTAGAATCTCGGGAAAGACCTCAACTAAGGATACAGAATGGAACCCAGATCCACCAATCGCCGCAGCCCGGACGGCCATGCAGAACCACCGCTGGATCTGCCTGAGAGCCTCTCTCCGGGGCTCTATGTCCATGTCCCCTTCTGTCGCAGCCGCTGTACCTATTGCGATTTCCATGTCGAATCATTGCGATTACCGATCGTCCGAGAATATTCCCGAGCTTTGATTCGGGAGATTGACCTGGCAGGGGAGAGTGGATTCACTCCGAGAACCATCTTCGTCGGAGGAGGAACCCCGAGCGCTCTCGAAGAGCAGTGCTGGGATGACTTGCTGGCCGCTCTGGCCAGGAATTTCGGCAGTGGGCTTCAGGAGTGGACCGTCGAGGCCAACCCGGAGTCGATCGATGAACGGAAGATGGAGGTGGCTCTCTCTCACGGAGTCGATCGGATCAGCACTGGAGCACAGACCTTCGATGAGAAGGGGCTCTCACTGCTGGGCAGGCGGCACGACGCTTCGAGGGTGATAGAGGTGCATCGGATGATGGCCAGTGTCGGGGTTCCCAGAACCAGTCTCGATCTGATCGTCGGCTGGCCTGGCCAGGGACTGGATTCGGTGCGGAGGGATCTGGCAGCAGTGGCAGAGATCGATCCCGATCATGTCAGCCTTTATCACCTCAGCTACGAGCAGGGGACATGGCTACACACGATGAGATCGAGAGGGGCCATCGATCCGCTCCATGATGAGCAGTGTATCGAAGCTTCACGCTTTTTCCTCGATGGATTGGCGAGCCAGGGCTATCAGCGCTACGAAGTCTCCAATCTGTTCAAGCGGGGCGGCGCTTCGCTGCACAATCTCAATTACTGGCAGCGAGGAACCTATCTTGGGGTCGGAAGCGGGGCCGCTTCCTTCCTCGATGGGGACCGCTGGAAGAATCGCCCCGATGTCTCGTCCTATATCCGTTCCCGCGGGCGACCTGAACGGGTCGCTGAGGAGACTCCTGACCGATTCACCGCTGCGGTGGAGTCGATCATGCTGAGATTGAGGCTGGCGGAGGGGCTCGATCTGGCCCGCTGGCGCCGGCAAGAAGGTTATTCACTGGAGCAACTCTGCCAGGGCAGTTTGCGTCAATTCGCACAACAGGGTTTGCTCATCCATGAGGGGGACAGGATCCGTATCTCTGATTCTGGGTTCGACCTCCTGGATTCGATACTCGTCGCCTTGATCGAAGACCTGGAGGAGGCTTCCGATGACACCGGATACCAGCCCAGTTGCAGATCTGATGATCGCAGTTCGTATCCTGCGCCAACGGGGCTGGATCGAGGATGATCACATCGCAGAGAGTTTACTCTGTTGCCCGGGGAATCCCACGGCATCGGAGTTCTTGCAGGTGCTGATTCGTAGTGGTGTGCTGTCGGTCAGCCTGGCCAATCACGTACTCAAGATGACTCGAGATCACCTCAGAACACGACTGGGGGATGGTCGTCGTCGCCGTTCTGAAGATGGATCACTGGGTCGCTTGGCCATCGATCGTGGCTGGATCTGCCCCGATCAACTGGAATTCGCCGTGCGAGAGCAAGCGAAGTTACGCAGGATCGGACTACGCTTCCGTATCGGAGAAGTTCTGGTAAGGCAAGGAGCCCTGACCGGCGAACAGGTGCGCTGGTTGCTCGATTTACAGGGCCAACTGACTCGTTTCTGCCGACAGTGCGGAAGCGTTGATCTGGAGCCTGGATCTTGCCAGAGCTGTGGTGAACCTCTCCGACCGGCTCCGGCACTGGGCCCGGTGATCGCCGACGGTGAACTTTCCGATGACCTGTTAGCAGCCACCTGAAGCGTCTCACGGCAGGTATGGCACCATTTGCGATCCCATCCTACTCTTCAATGTAGGCCGTTCCTCGCCCGGGGGTGGCCCACCCAGGAACCAAGTAGGGAAATCATTGATGAATGAAGACCAGTTGAAACCAACACAGGAGGGCTCCTTTCTCGAGGAGACTCCAACGAGCGCTTCCTTCGAAGCGGATCCGAAGCCGAGTCCGGAAACGGAGTCGAGGGTTCCGGATAGCGATCTGGCAGATCTGACGGGATTGGCGGATGACGAAGTCATCGTCTTCCTCGAGGATGACGACCTGTTGGATGGAAATGTCGACGCTCCAGCTCTTCTCTCCCACAGGCCCGGAGAAGATCTGGATGACCTGGATGACCTGGAGGACCTGCCGGAAGTCTCCGCCGAACTGGAGGACGATCTCCCCGAAATCGAGGACGTCGAGGATATCACCAGTCTCATCGAAGGGTCCGATGGACTCTACGAGGATGATCTGAACGGGGATTCGGCCCCGCTGGTCGAACAGGTGAAAAATCTCTTTACCGAGTACTGGAAACCGGGAGCCGTGGCTGCTTCGGTCCTGATCGCGCTGGTGGTCCTGATCAATGTACCGTGGTCAGGCAGTTCCGCCCCGAACAACAAATCGACGTCGATCACACCTGCGGTGGTTTCCTTTGAGAACTGGGTTGACGAAGTGATCGATCAACACCAGGTCGGATTTGGAGCGAAAAAATGAAAAAATGGATCCAACTCTCGCTGATTCTGCCCCTGTTCTTTTCGATGACTTCTACCGATGTCGTCGAAGGTGGAACCGTGTTCCTGAAAAATGGTCACGTGGTCAATGGTAAGGTGATTGCGAGTGACGAGGAGAAGGTGATCCTGACCTGGTCCAATGGCAGGGCGACCATCTATCGTCGTTTCATCTCCGAGGTGGTTCTCGAATCTTCGGAGCAGGAATATCTGTCCAGGCGACTGGCGGCTCGCAAACCTCAGGTGGCGGCAGTTGAGAACACTCATATCCAGTTACCCGAACTCGCAGATCTGTTACCCATTGCGGATGCAGATTCTGGAGATCTCGATTCCGTCGAGGATTCTTCAGAGGTGCTGGATCCGATCGAGGTCGTGGTGGAGCAGATCGATTCCACAACGGAACTGGCTCAGCCAGTGGCCGTCGAACTGGTGCCGGTCGAGTCGCCTCTTCCCGTCTTCCATACAGAACAACTGACTGGCCTGAATCTCACAGTAGACATTCCCGAGACGTGGACTTCGATCAGCGCCCAGGGCGCCGCACGGATCTCGGGTGAAGATGGCGCAGTGTTGATCGCACTCGATCGTTACATCGGGAATCCCGATAAACCACTGACCTCAGAGGTGGCTGCAAACTCTCTCGGGGATCGACTGGAAACGGCAGGTTTCGTTACAAAGCCGTCTGACCGCGCCGCGAAGTTGACTCCCTTACGCACTTTCTTCTCCCAGGAAAGTACATCACCGGATGGTCAGCAGAGTTGCATCCACGCATTGATTCCTTCGCAGGATGGAACCTTGTTGATCTCTATTTACTCTCCGATTTTGACGGACCGGGAAACTGACGAAGTGATTTCGATCATCGTTGCGTCACTCGAAAGCCCGATCGCTTTGCGATAAAACGCCATGAATACGGTTCTTGAGCAGTTGTGGGGGCATTCACCGAGAAGCGGTGAGTGCCCCCATTTCAATTCCATGGGAGAGGATCGACCGGGGTAGTCCAAAAAAAAAAGTAGATGGAAGACAGATCTGAATTCTGTACGATAACGCCGTTGACGGAGAGCACAGTGACTCCTGAGGGGAAACGGGAGGTGCTTTCCACCGCGCGGAATCGTGCTCGAGTCAGAGTCGGGGAAAGTTTGAATCTCCCAACCATGATCTCGATCATCTTCGCAGCGGACCAAGGGGAATACGCTTGCGTCGTCTCGACGTGTTCTCTGCTGCAGGCAAGACGACACTGGGGGAAGGGTTGATCCAACCCACTCTCTACATCACTACCGGGTCCAGCAAGGGTGAGCTCGTTTCGAGCGCGCTCCCCATGCCCAGCGTCCCGCGGATGAATTTGGATGAAGGATTCCACTTCTCCAGTTCATCGATGGGCATCTCTGACGATGGCGGCACCCCAGATGGTGCTTGCGTTGGCAGAGAGTTCCCTCACATACTTTCCACGAGTTCATACCGATGGAGAAAAGGTGCAACGGTTGTTCCTTCCTTCTTCAGCGGTCGCCCCCTCGGAGGGGGGCGTGAGCATCAGGGTTTTGGGGCGACGACCCCGATAGGAGTTCGACATGGCAAAGAAGAAGGCGGCGAAGAAAAAGACCGCTAAACGGAAACCGGCCAAGAAGAAGACGGCCAAGAAGAAGACGGCCAAGAAGAAGACGGCCAAGAGGAAGACGGCCAAGAAGAAGACGGCGAAGAAGAAGACGGCGAAGAAGAAGGCCAAGAAGAAGACCGCCAAGAAGAAGACGGCGAAGAAGAAGGCCAAGAAGAAGACCGCCAAGAAGAAGACGGCGAAGAAGAAGGCCAAGAAGAAGACCGCCAAGAAGAAGACGGCGAAGAAGAAGGCCAAGAAGAAGCCGGCGAAGAAGAAGGCCAAGAAGAAGCCGGCGAAGAAGAAGGCCAAGAAGAAGCCCGCCAAGAAAAAGGCCAAGAAAAAGACTGCGCGGCGCAAAAAAAAGTAGCCACGCCTTCCGGTCAGCATCGACCCTGGCGCACCAAAGGGGTGCGATCGGAGTCTTCTCCGGCAACCCGTCCCAAGTACGGGTACTGGTGAAGCGACGGCAGGGATTGCAAGACTGACCGGGGTTGATCCGGAGGGCGACAGCTCACTGGTTCGGACTCGGTCGAGGAGTTTGGAATGGGGAGATGGGGCATGGCCCTGTCTCCCTTTTCTATTGGATCCGGTAGATTCAGACCTGTCGGACTACCTTTCCTGCGGCCCATTGCTGCGGCTACTCGTGTCGCCACTTGCCATGGCCACTTGCCACCGCCGTTCAGTGGTCAAATCTCCCGCCATGCACTCCATTCTTCCGCGGGCATCCGCAGTTTCTTCTGCCAGCCTGGCGCCTGGGATGGCGACGCAGCAGTGCGATCATTTCTGCGATCGAAATGGTCTGTTCCCCATCGGCTCGACGAGACCCAGCAGCTGTCGATCAATTGAATGGGGAGATGAATCGATTTCCAGCGAATAGAATTTCGCCGGGAACAGAAGGGCGATGGCCAGCTGCGGATGGGGCAGGTGCGAATGGCCAGCTGCGGATGGGGCAGGTGCGGATGGGCAGGTGCGGATGGGCAGGTGCGGATGGGCAGGTGCGGATGGGCAGGTGCGGATGGGCAGGTGCGGATGGGCAGGTGCGGATGGGCAGGTGCGGATGGGGCCGTCGATCACCGGCAGGCCCCGTAAGAAACAGATCGTCCCGAAAAGAATGGAAAGGGCCCGTCGAAAACAGGTGCGATCGATCAGAAAGAAAGAGAATGCCGAGGGGGGGACTCGAACCCCCATGGGCTAATGCCCACCAGGTCCTTAACCTGGCGCGTCTGCCAGTTCCGCCACCTCGGCGTCGAAACGGAAAAAGGGAGTGTAGGGCTCCAGCGGCAGATGTCAAGTTCAGCGAAGAATTCGAGACTCTCGTGGGCGCAGGGTTCGCCAACCTCTAGGGGTTGGCACCTTCGTCGATCCATTGCTGGAACAGATCGATGGTCGCCTGATCGAGGCAGCAGAAGGGGCCCAGAGGCATCTGTGTGCCGGCGTCGCCCAAATCACATCCGGCAGCCGTGGCCGCGTCAATGTGGGTCCCGTTGATCTTCCGATATAGCCAACTGTTCTGGGATTCGGCCGGTTCCACCAGGTCGTAGGAACTGCATTCGGTCGAGGGGATGTCGATGAGACTGGCGTAGGGATCATTCCCCGCCTCCAGCGAAAGGTCGAGATTGGCGAAATTGGAGGGTGGTCCGTGACAGAAGGTGCATTGATCGACGACGATCGGGTACATGTCCACCGAGAAGGAGAGTGGAGGGGCACAGGCAGGATCCCCCTGGCAATCTGAATCGGCGCAGTCGATATCGAGGTCGCCATCGTCATCGACTCCATTGCCACAATCCTCGACAGGCGGCGGGCAGTTGGCTGGGCCGATCAGGCAGTCGAGACTGTCGGGGGTGGGGTCGGGTCCACAATCATCCGGCAGAGGCGGATTGGGACCGCCAGAAAAGAGGTTTCCTAGCATGAAGATGGGGTCACTGATGTCGTTACCACCATCGTCGTTGACATCGCAGGCGTCGGCACAGTTGGCTGGACCGGCGCCAGAAAAGAGGATTCCCAGGCCATGGACCACATCGGCGATGTTGCTGACTCCATCGGTATTGCAGTCGCCACGATTGAAGAGCATCTGGCCACGAGCGGTTTCGGGGCTGACCCACATGGAGCAGAGCAGGATCAGAATCACCAATGTGGTGAGTGGAAGGGGATTCCAGCGCATGATGGACCTCAATTTTCATGTGGCGGCATACTTGTTTGCACAGCTACTGTCAGATCCTTCGGGGCGAACTTGAACTGCTGGATCATGACCGATAAGTCTCCATCATAGCCACCGATGCGTATTGTGGCTAGACGGCTGCTCAGCGGTTCTGAAGTGGACCTCGTCGCAGTCTGGGCGGTCTTCTCGCATGGTGTACAGGTTCCAGATAGGATCTGTTTCTCTTCAGTGACTGCAGAATAGAATTGGGACTCGTAATGATCAGCCAGCGTGTACGTACCATCCAACCATCCGCGACCTTGAGCTTGAATTCCCGTTTGCAGGATCTGATCCGCAATGGCCGCGAAATTCTCAACCTGAGTGTTGGAGAACCTGATTTTCCGACTCCTGAGTTCATTCGTGAGCGGGCGAAGGAGGCCATCGATGATGGCTGGACCCGGTACACTGCAGCCTCCGGTCATATCGAAGCTCGACAGGCGATTTGCCGCCACATCGCAAGAACTCGACAGGTCGAGGTGGATCCATCCCAGGTGGTGATTTCATCGGGGGCGAAGCAGTCTCTTTCGCAATGCTTGTTGTCGCTGGTCGATCCTGCAGACGAGGTGTTGCTGGGAGCGCCCCACTGGGTTTCTTATCCCGAGTTGATTCGGTTGGCCGATGGAGTTCCGGTGACGGTCAAGACCCGATCTCAGACGGGACATCGTCTGACTCCGGAACTGCTGGAACCCCATCTCACACCGAGGACCGCAGGTCTGATCCTCAATGAACCGGGAAATCCGACCGGTACCGTCAGCAGTGCCCAGGAGATCGCCGCACTGGTGGAGTTTGCCCGTGACAATGACCTCTGGATCATCTCGGATGAGATTTACGAGAGCCTGATTCATGACGGTGAACTGCACAGCCCCTATTCGGTCGACCCGCAGCGTGTATCGCTGATCTCGGGTCTCTCCAAGTCCTTCTCCATGACTGGCTGGCGCATCGGGTGGACCGTTTGTAATCCAACCCAGGCGGCTGCGATGGGCAGGTTACAGAGTCAGAATTCCGCCAACCCATGCTCTGTATCTCAGGCCTGCATCGCGACGGCGTTGGAGCACCACGACCATCCTGAATTGCTCTCGATGTACGAGACCTTCCGCTTGCGTAGAGATCGGATGGTGGAGGGGCTTTCCGGAATCCCGGGAATCAATTTCTCGGTTCCCAGTGGAGCGTTCTACATCTTCGTCGATCTGTCGGAGAGACTCGGTCCTGGAGGGGTCGCTCCCGATGCGGATGCCTTTGCCCTACGACTGCTGGAAGAGAAAAATGTTGCGGTGGTGGCAGGGTCTGCATTCGGGTGTGAAGGAGCGATTCGGATCTCTTTTGCCCGTCCTGAGGCGGAATTACTTGTCGCCATCGACCGAATTCGTGATCTCCTCAGCGATTCTTGAGGATCGAAGATCCTGCGGCGGGTCGTTGCCGAGTGTGCACCTGTCAGTCTAAAATCCAGTTCAGAGTGAAGCCCAGTCATCCGCCGTTTGGCGATGTCGAGGACACTGTGCGAGTCAATCCAATTCAAGGGACCCCCATCTGGGGGAAGGGAAAATCATGAACCAATTCCAGGGGGCCAAGGCCCTGATTCTGATCCTGCTTCTGAGCATGATCTCCGTGGTGAGTTTTGCAGCAGTACCGATCGCTGCCGCCGCCGATTCGGACGGCATCACGCTCGACGATGATCTCAAGGAGATCGAAGCCCGATTCAATGCAGAACTGGAGAAGATGCGAGTGCAATTCCGAGCGGAATTGCTGCGCGCCCAGGTCGATCCGCGGGCAGAACTGCTGGTGGTACAGCAACGGGTGAGGGATCTGGAATTGGAGAACGCAACGCTGCGCAGCGCGCTCGCGGCGGCGGAGGTCCAACTGAGCGCACGGTTGGTCGATGCGCAGAGGCCTGATGTTTCGATCACTGCAGATGAAGATCGTCCGCGCGGTCAGCTGGGAATCCAGATCCTCCAGATGACGCAAGCCCAGGGAGCGGCGCTGGAGGTAAAAGCGGTCGATTCGGTGCTGGTCGAGAAGGTCACCGCCGGAAGTACCGCCGACCAGATGGGCATCCGTGCCGGAGACGCAATCTTTGAACTGGAAGGCGAAGATGCAGATATGGACCTATTGATCGAAATCCTCAGTTCAAAGAAGGCGGGGGACTCGGTGACCATCGGATGGGCCAGAAAAGGCGACGATGGCGTGATGAAGGTCACTGGCCGGGGAATCATGAAAGCGTGGCAAGAAGAGCAGCAGGTCACCATTTCAATTCCTGCGATTCGTCTGATCGAGCCGGCACCGAAGAAGGCTCAACAGCGGGTGAAGCCGGGGATTTCACTCGGGATCCACGTCGTGCAAACCGAGGAGTTCGGTCTCGAAGTGGTCAGCGTCCACCCCGGGTCCAATGGTGCAGTGGCGGGGCTTGCAGTGGGAGACATGATCACCGGATTTTCAGATGTTCAGGTGCGTACCATCGAGGGGCTGCGAGATGTTCTGAATTCGACCATTCCTGGAGTTGAGACCGAGGTCTCCTACAGTCGCAATGGCCACCCGTGGATCACTCGAATACGTTTTGGTGGCGGCGACCTGGTCGCAGTCCGTGTCGGAGACCCGACCTCTGCCTCCGATGGGTCCGATTCTGCCGTGGCCACTCCAGCAGTACCGACTCCAGCAGTGCCTGGATTCCTGGGGGTGGCTCCGGTCGAGAAACAGGCGGGAGTCTTCGTTGAGGATGTGATT